>Ga0172372_10000339_pt1 | contig 73270 bp, 59 predicted proteins | sample LakKiv5m_2_FD_114544 | JGI IMG/M metagenome (GOLD analysis project Ga0172372, IMG submission 114544) | Freshwater microbial communities from Kabuno Bay, South-Kivu, Congo - kab_092012_9.5m | ecosystem: Environmental > Aquatic > Freshwater > Lake | place: Democratic Republic of the Congo...
GGACCTTGCCCCGTTCAATGTCGTGCCTCGGTCGCATCATCGGGGGAATGGGGTTTCCGTGCTTCATTCGGACGGGCATGTGGTCCATCGGCCCAACAAGGACCGCCGGTTTACCGTGATCGTGGCGGAGTCGTCGGAGGTACGCGATTCCTTCAGCCGGATCCTGAAGGCGTTCGAGCGGGCGGACGCGGAGCCTTGAGATGGAGTGGGCGCCGAGGACGTCACCACCCCGTTGAATGGTAGGGCAGGATTCCGGCTGGCCGAACGGGTGGATCCGCGGGCAGGGTGGGGCCATGCGCGACGGAACAGGAAAGGTTGCCTGTGGGCTGGTGATCGGGTTGTTGGTGCTCGCTGGCTGCGGGAAGGAAGTGGTCCTGACGCGGCCCGCACCATCGACCTCGGCTGCGCCGTCGGCCGTCGCCGGCTCTGCGTCCACAAATGGTGCGGCGGCAGCCTTGGACGAGGCGGATCCCCGGTCGCTGGCGCAGTTGGGCGATGCGGCGATGCAGGCTGGGAAGTCGGCGGAGGCACTGGCCTTGTTCGAACGGGCGCTGAAGCTTCAGCCCGATGATGAGGAGGGACACTTCAATGCCGGGTTCGTCTGTGCCCAGTTGGGTCGCACGAACGAGGCGATCGTCCATTACCAGGAGGCGATCCGGGTCCTTCCGGAGTATGGGGAAGCCCACAACAATCTGGGGAACCTGCTGCGGCGGGCCGGACGCACGGCGGAGGCGATCCGGCACTTCGAGCTGGCGTTGCAGCATTCACCTGCCAGCCATTCCGCGCACAACAACCTGGGCACCGCGCTGGCGATGGAGGGACGCGTGGCGGAGGCGATCCCGCATTTCGTGGCGGCAACCGACACGAACCCGGGGTACGCGGAGGCGTGGATGAACCTGGGCAATGCGTACGTGCAGGTGGGGCGCGTGGAGGAATCGATCCGGGTCTTCCAGAACGCCCTTCAGGCCAACCCGCAACTGGAGGGCGCGCGCCGGGGATTGGCACGGGCGCAGGCGCGGTTGGGGGCAGGTGGCCGAGCACCGACACCCTGAGCACGGCATTTCCCGGCCTGCCTCATGGACGCTGAGCTGACGTTGAAGCCGATCGGGTTCGTCCGGTCCGGGAAAGGCGAGAAGTTCGAGGCCCGTCACCAACCGCTGGAATCCGAGCCCGAGGTCCATCGACTGGAGTGGACTGATCCGGCGGCGATGCGGGAAGCAGTCCGGGATCTCGAGGGGTTCTCGCGGATCTGGTTGGTGTGGTGGTTTCACCGGAATCGCACGTGGCGTCCGCTCGTTCTGCCGCCGCGGGGGCCTGCCCAGCGGCGTGGTGTGCTGGCCACGCGTTCTCCCCATCGCCCGAATCCCCTCGGATTGACGGCGGTGCGACTGCTCGGGGTGGAGCCAGGTCGGCTCTTGCTCGGGCCGATCGATCTCGTTGATGGAACGCCGGTCTTTGATGTGAAGCCGTACATTCCCAAATATGACGCGTTCCCGGAGGAACGATCCGGCTGGATGGAAGCGGTGGAAGCGGAGGAACGGTCACGTGTGGGCTTTCTCGTCGACTGGAGCCTTCTCGCGAAAGAGCAGGCGGAATGGCTGGCGGCGGGGTGGGGAGTGGATTTCCGGGAGCGGATGGAGGAGTTGCTCTCTGCGGATCCGAGTCCGCACCGGACGCGTCGGATCGTTCGGCGTGGGGATCGGTTCGAGATTGCGTGTGGGGCCTGGCGTGGCGTTTTCCGGGTGTCGGAGCGGGTGGTGACGGTGGAGGAGTTGCAGGTCGGGTTTCCGCGGCGGTTTCTGGAGGATCGGTCGCGGACGGAAGTGCCGGAGCGGGAGGCTCAGCTCGCGTTCCTGGTGCGATGGCCGGAGGGTGGGGTGGAGGCGCGTCGACCTTGAAGTGGACGGGCGACGAGGACGTCACCACCCCGGCTTTGGATTTGGAGAGGCGATGGGCTTGTCGCCGTGGGAAAGGCATTGGAATGGCGACGAGGACGTCATCACTGCGTCCTTGCGGGGGCCTCCTCGATCCGCGCCCGCTGGATCGGCCCCGCGAACTCCGACGTTGCGGGAGGTTGGGTGGGGGGGCTATTTTGGACAGCGGTCGGGACGTTGAGCCGGCCTAAACGATGAAGCACCAGCTTGATTTCGAAAAGCCGATCGCAGAGCTCCAGCACAAACTCGAGGATCTGCGGCAGCATCCGGAGACGCACTCGTTGGGAATCTGCTTCGAGGACGAGATCCAGATGCTGGAGCGCAAGCTCGAGGACTTGCGCCGCAATGTGTACCTGAACCTGACGCCGTGGCAGCGGGTGCAGGTGGCGCGGCATCCGCGGCGTCCCTACACGCTCGATTACATCCATCACGCGTTTACCGAGTTCGAGGAATTGCATGGCGACCGGTTGTTCGGGGACGACCGGGCCGTGGTGGGCGGGTTCGCGAAGCTGGGGGACCAGCGGGTGGTGGTCATCGGCACCCAAAAGGGGCGCGACACGAAGGAAAACATCCTGCGCAACTTTGGTTCGGCCCATCCTGAGGGGTATCGCAAGGCGCTGCGCCTGATGCGGATGGCGGACAAGTTTGGGTTGCCGGTGATCACCCTGATCGACACGGCGGGAGCTTATCCGGGAATCGGGGCCGAGGAGCGGCACATTGCCGAGGCGATCGCCGTGAATCTGCGGGAGATGATGTTGTTCGAGGTGCCGATCGTGGCCTGCGTGATTGGCGAGGGTGGATCGGGCGGTGCGCTCGGCATCGGCGTGGCGGACCGGGTGCTGATCCTTGAGAATGCCTATTACTCGGTGATCAGTCCGGAGGGGTGTGCAGCCATCCTGTGGAAGGATCGGAAGGCCTCCCCCCAAGCCGCTGCGGCCTTGAAGATCACCGCGGCGGACCTGAAGCAGCTCGGGTTGGTGGATGACGTCATCCCAGAACCGCTCGGAGGGGCGCATCATGATCCGGCGGCCACCGCAGCGACGGTGCATTCGGCGCTGCTGCGGCATCTGGTCGAGGTCCAGGCATTGTCCAAGGACGAACGGCTTCAGGGGCGGTACCGGAAGTTCCGGAGTTTTGGACATTTCACCGAGGCCACCGTGGCGGCGGGAGGATCGGCGGAGTGAGTGCCCTGTGGTATCCCTTGACGTTTCGGCCGATCTATCAGGACCGGGTTTGGGGCGGACGGCGTCTGGAGACCTTGTTCGGTCGAGCGTTGCCGGCAGGGCGGGTGATCGGTGAGTCGTGGGAGGTTTGCGATCGACCCGATGCGGTGAGCGTGGTGGCGAACGGGCCCTTGGTCGGACGCACCTTGCACGACCTGATGTCGGAGGATGCCGCGGGGTTGTGGGGAGTTGGAGTGGCGAATGGCACTCCTTTCCCATGGCTTTGCAAGCTGTTGGACGCCTGTGACGATCTTTCCCTGCAGGTGCATCCACCCGCGGAATTGGCGGCCTCTCTCGGTGGAGAACCCAAGACGGAGATGTGGTATGTGGCGGCCGCGGATCCAGGCGCCTGCGTCTATGCGGGAGTGCACGCCGGTACGACCCGGGAGACGTTCGCAAAACGTGCCCACGATGGAACGGTGGCGGACCTGTTTCACCGCATCCCGGTAACAGCGGGGGACGTGCTGTTCCTGCCGAGCGGCCGGGTCCATGCGCTTGGCCGCGGGTTGGTCATCTTCGAGATCCAGCAGAATTCGGATACAACCTACCGGGTGTTTGACTGGAACCGGGTCGGACTGGACGGCAAGCCGCGTGCGCTCCATCTGGAGCAGGCCTTGGCCTCCATCGATTTTACCGATACGGCCCCGGCGTTGGTTCCCCGAACATCCACCGCCGATCGCGGCGTTGCTGTGCGATCCCTCGTGCGCCATGGATTGTTTTCAATCGATGAGGTTGCGGGGCGCGGAGTCGTGTTGAACCGGCGTCCGGAAGGGAGCGTTGGGCTGGTTGCGGTGATTTCCGGCACCGTTCGGTTCACGGGAGGAGGGCAGACCGCGGTTGTTGGATCGGGGGGATTTGTCGTCCTGCCAGCGGGCATGGGTGAACTGACGATGGATGCGGGAGACGATGCGCGCTGGTTGCAGGTTTCGCGCGGATGAAGCGTGTCCCGGAAGAAGGCTGGCCGGGTTGGCGCGGGGGAGCGCCCATCGAGTGGTGGGAACATTGGGCAGTGCTGCGGATGTGGCGTTCGGACCGGTGGTTCCGTCGGGTGGTCCTTGGATTGGTGTCCGTAGCGCTCCTTGGTGTTCTCGCTGAGGCGCGTTGGGTCCCGGGCCATCCAGGGCCGGATGGGAAACGGACCCAGCTTCGTGGACGGGACCGGTTGATGGTGGGTTGGCATGACTTCCGGATGGGGGAAGTTGGAGATCCTGGTTTTCGCGCTGATCCAGTTTCGTGGGCATGGCGGGTGCAAATGGACCCGGCGAATCCGGAGTCTGCCCGGGCCTTGCTGGAATCCCTCGCGCGGATGCCAGCGCCAGAATTCGAACAGGTCACGAACGGGCTTGTCCTGGGGCGCCGGCTCTGGCGTCGGGGAGGCACGAATGCCGCGGACGTGGAGCGTGTTCTCCGCATCGCAAGGAAGGCGGGTTGCGAGGAGTGGATCCTGGGGGAAGCGGCCGGGTTGATCTCGTGGTTGGAGCCAACGGATTGTGAGTCGTGGGCAACCACTGCGGCGGATCACGAGCGATGGGACGTTGTTCGGGGACTGTTGGCTGAGGGACGCCTGAAGGTTGGTGGGACCGTGGAGCGGGCGTGGACCGCCTTGTGGGGGACACCCGCGGTTTCGAGGCAGGGTTTGGCCGATTTGGAGAAACGGGCTGGAGGTCTTGGGCCGGAAGCAGTGACCGCCGGACGGATGCTTGTTCAGGTCCTTGCGCGCTTGGGAAAGGTGGAGGCATCGATGGCTGCGGCGGAACGGTTGCGGGTCCAGGGGGCGGCGCGGCGATTGGAAGCGATCCGGGTGGGGCGGCTCTGGATCGCGGCAGGCCGTCGCGAGGAGTTCAGAAAGGGGTGGGCCGGGTGGACGACCGGCATGGTGGAGCCCAGGGAAGTTCCGGAATGGGCGGCCTTGGTGGAGGAGTTCGAGGGTGTCGGATCGGCAGCGCTGGCATGGCGGGAAGGATGGAAACGCTGGCGGAGGACGGAGTGTTTGGGGCCGATGCTGGAGACGGTATGGAAGGCCCGCGATTGGGGTGGGTTGATGGAAGTGGCAGGGGCGTTGCGTCGGGGTGTCGGCGCTGCGTCCGACGAGATCGCCTTGGGTTGGGTGGTCGAAGGCGTTGCCCGGGATGCGACGGGGCGTGTGCTGGACGCGGAGTCGGCGTGGGAGTCTGCCCGGAGTCAGAAACCGCCTTCACCGGAATGGGCTTTGGCTTGGATCAAGCAGATTGCCGGATGGGGTTATCTTCATGCGATCCCGGAATGGGTCCTACGGGCGGAATCGGCCGGCAAGGATGACCCAGAGTACTGGGGTTTGCGGGTACGTCTCGCCCGGGGCACGGGCGATCCGGCGAGCCTGAAGGTGGCGGCTGCCGGCTTGCGAAGAATGAGGCCTTGGGATCCTGAAGGAGTGAATGCCGCGGCAACGGCCAGCCTGTGGATGCCGGTGCCCGATGTTCCGGCGCTGGAACTGTTGTCGGAAGCACGTCGGCGTCGGGGATTGGATCCGGAAGGGCTGGCGCTGGAGGTGATCGCGCTGGGTCGGAGCGGAAGAACGAACGAATCCGAGGCAAGGTGGTCCGACCTCAACCGCGCGCCCATGGGGCGATTCCAGAGAACGATGGTTTGCCTCGCGGGCTTTGAAATGCATGCTCGCGCAGGGCGGGTTGAGGCAGCGGTGGAGGAATACCGGCAGATCGAAGGGAAGTATCTGATGTCTGCGCAGGTTCGCTGGCTGGAGCAGGAATTCCTGCGACTCGGCGGACGGCAAAAGGCTGGTGCAGCTTCGGGGCCGGGCAAGGAGCCATGAACGAGTCAGACAACGAATTTCTGGATACCGAGGAACGGAAGCGCAGGCTGGTTGAGCGGTTTGGGGGAAGCCCGTTCCTGGTCTTCATCTTTGACCACTGGTTTGGGGTATTTGCCCTGTGCTTCGTGATCGGTGTGATTGCCCTGAGCCTATTTCTTCCCCGGATCTGGCGGCAGACACCGGATGGGTTCAACCCGATCATCCGGGTCAGCGGACTGGACCTGTGGCAGGCGCGGTCTTTGAGGAAGACGGCATTGAAGCAGGCTGCAGCGGGTCGGACGGATGAATCGGTGCATGCGTGGCGGTCTGCAATCGCCAACAGTTCGGCAGATGTGCCCCTCCTCCGTGAAGGGTTGGGGTACGTGGCATCCCTTCCGAATCCACCGGACGAGCAGATTGAGTTCGCCATCAACTACTCTTTCTGGCTGTTGCGCCTGGGAGGGACCAATGCGTCGGATGCCGAACTTTCCCTTCGCCTGCTGACCAAGTACGGCATGGAGGATCAGGTGGTTCGGTTGGGGAGTCGAGTGGAGGATTTCCTGACGCCCGACTCCTCCAAACTGTTGCTGACTGCCCTCTTCAACGAAGGGAAGGTAACAGAGTTTGATCGTTTGTGGCGTCGGTTTGCCACCCGGTTTGAAGCGGATCCCGAATTGATGCTGTACCGACAGGCCTGGAAGGCGAACTGGGGGCCACCGGCAACATTGCAGGAAGGTCGAAGTGCGCTGCTGGCGGCACGCTCGGATCCCAAACTGCGGGTCTTGGCACTGCGCTTGCAGGTTCTCGTGAGTTACGCGATGCGGGACGAGGCGACATTCTCGTCGACACTGCGGATGCTTGAGGAGGAGAGGGAAGCGCGACTCACGGATCACGCGATGCATTGGATGCTGATGCACGCCCTTGGCCGGCGTGAGCAGGCACGCGAATTGGCCCAGAACCATCAATCATCCCCGCGCTCCCCCGCGGAAGTTCGGATCATGGTTGTTGCCCTGAATCAACTTGGGCTCAGCGAAGCGGCGATTTCGTTTGGTGAACAGCAGTTGAAGAAGTTTTCCTTTGATGCCGAGCTTTGGGTGCTTCAGGCGGAAGGATTGGCCCGGTTGAAGAAGTGGGACGATCTGAGGACCCTGGCGGTTGGGATCCGCAACGAGTTGGCCCTGCAAGGATTCCTGGATGGGTATTCGCAGTATCTGGAAGCACTTGCCGAGGTGAATCTGGACCGGCCCGAGGCGGCACGTGCTGCGGCGGAACGGTTGGTCCGTTCGGTGACGATGACCCCCGAGTTGAGCCGTTACGTGTCGCGCGAGATGCAGCGCATCGGCTTTCCGGAGGTCGCGCACACATTGCTCCGCCCCTTGGAGGCGCAATATGTGAAGGACCCGGCCTACTGGTTTGAGCGGACGTCGGCTGCCCTGCTTTCGAACAACCCGGAAGATCTCCTCCAATCTGCGGAGAAGGCCTACGCGCTGGATCCGGCGGATGCCAGCATCGTCAACAATTATGCCGCGTCGTTGATCGTCACACGCACCAAGCCGGCAGAGGCCGTGCAGTTGACCCTGAAGGTCATGGTCAGCCGGCCCGGCGATCTTGGATCGGAACTGAACCACATCCTCGCCCTCTTGATGGTCGGACGGCATTCCGAGGTGGAGGCCAACCTTCGTCGGATCAACTCGCTGGCACTGACTCCCTCGGAGTCAGCGGTCTACTACCTCGCCTGGTTCGAGTATTATCTCGAGAAAAAGGACTGGGTCGCTGCGCGCGCCGCCTATTCGAAGGTCGATCCGCGCAAGCTGGTCAGGCTGCAGGCGGAGTGGATGGACGAAAAGTTCAAGGCCATCCCGCCGGGTTGACGGGCCCGTTGTGACTGCTTTGACAAACCGTGCCTCTTCACGGCAATGGCGGTCGGGTCGCCGTCACGGTGATTCCGGCCAGCGTCCCATCCCTCCAGCGGGCATTGGGCGTTGGCGAGACCAAACGAGATAGGCGGTTCGGCTGGAGTGATTCCACGCGCGTTGGAAATCAGCGCGAGGAATGATTCGGACGACACGGTCGCGTCGGACTCCGGGGTCATGGATCTGGACATCGCCAGAGGGTGTGAACCCCGAAGCGACCACGAGGTGGCCATCTCCGGCACGGGGTTTGGCTCCCCCTTTCAGTTGCGTGTAGGAGACAGAAACAGCGACGGCATTTCCGGCAGCGATCCATCGCTCCAGGTCCGAGATGCCGGCCAGTCGGCTCACGCAGGCAGACAAGCCCGGATGATGGCCGGCGTACGCGACGTTGAAACTCCAGTTTCCGGTGCCAGGCCACCCAGGATCATGAACGCCCCGGGCGACCTGCGGGACATCCTGCAGGAGATCAGGGCGTTGGAGCTGTTCCGACCAACGGGACAGGATCATGCTCAGGCTGGTCGGGCTGCACCAGGACTGGATGCCCTCCGGGAAGTCCGCCTGCGAGCGGACCGGAAGTGAGAGAAGGGTTCCCCAGGCCTGGGTGAACGGCTCCGGTTCGGGCTCCGATGCCGCATCTCCCAGCAGGCTGACACCAACGCGCAGATCGGAGGGTGCTCGGCCCTCCAGAGTGGCAAAGCTGAACTCCAATTCGATGCCGTCGGCCGGAGTCGTGACGATGAGGGTATCCGTTTCGACTCGGGCGGTTGAGTCCTTCTGACCGGGGAAGCTGGTCCTTGGGCTGTCATTGGTGGACACGCTCCACTGCGCGAGCGTGTACCAGGCTCCGGCTTCTTCCTTCCAGACAGGCCTTGCCCGGGCCGTCAGTCCACCCGCATTTGCGGTGTTCCATGAAACCACCGCTTCCTTCCATGCGAAGCCAGGTCGGAACCGGGGAGTGGAAATGACCACGTTCGTCGGGGAGGCGACAGTCCGCAGCAGTTCGGGGTTTGGCCACCATCCCAACCGGGATGGAGGGACACGGATCGGGTCGGCACCCTGGACGGAGGCCATGACCAACAGGAAAGAGGCAATCCCAATGAAGGGCTTCATTCGGGTGGAGGGGAGGACGTGGGTGGACAGGCGGGCGTGAAGGGGGTAGTGATGTTTCGGCGGTATCGGCGCACCGCGAAGCCAGTCTCGCGCAGTACTTCCCCTTCGTCGGAAAAGTCCTGCTCAAACGGAGGAAAAAAGGCGTCGCCATCGGGAGTGGCGTGGACGAGCGAGAGGAGCAGCTCGGAGCAGAGCGGAAGGAGCTGCCGATAGATCTCAGCCCCGCCGCAGATCCAGACCGGGCGGGAATCCATCGAGAGTTCAGAGCGGAGTGCGTGGAGGTTGGGGAGCACTCGGACACCCGGGATCCCTGAAAGGGACCGGCTGAGGACGAAGGTTTCCCGGCCGGGCAGGGGGCGTCCGATGGACTCAAAGGTGTGGCGCCCCATCACGAGGATGCCTCCGAGTGTGGTCCGCTTGAACCATTGGAAGTCGGCGGGAAGGTGCCACGGAATCCGGTTCCCGGCGCCAATGACCCGGTTACGGGCCATGGCGGCAATGGCCTTCCAGGGAACTGCGGGAAGTGGGGTGGCGGTGGACACAGGGGGAAAAACACAAAAGGGGCGGCGGTTCCGCGAATGCGGTTCCGCCGCCCCCTTGGGAGCAGGGATCAGAGACCCTTGCTGATGATGTGGCGTACGAGGTCGCCGACGCGGTTGGAATAGCCCCACTCGTTGTCGTACCAGCTCACGAGCTTGAAGAAGCGGCTGTTCAACTCGATGCCGGAGCCGGCGTCGAAGATGGAGCTGCTGTTGTCGTGGATGAAGTCCGTGGAGACGACCTCATCGCTGGTGTAGGCGAGGATGCCCTTGAGGTAGGTCTCGGAGGCGCGCTTGAAGGCCGCAGAGATCTCGGCGTAGGAGGTCTCCTTGACGGTCTTCACGGTGAGGTCGACGACGGACACCGTGGGCGTCGGCACGCGGAAGGCCATGCCGGTGAGCTTGCCCTTGACCTCGGGGCAGACGAGCGCGACGGCCTTGGCGGCACCGGTGGCAGAGGGGATGATGTTGATCGCGGCGGAGCGGCCACCCTTCCAGTCCTTCTTGGAGGGGCCGTCGACGGTCTTCTGGGTGGCGGTGTAGGCGTGCACCGTGGTCATGAGGCCTTCCTCGATGCCGAAGCCTTCCGTGAGGAGGACATGGACGAGGGGGGCGAGACAGTTCGTGGTGCAGCTCGCGTTCGAGATGATGTGGTGCGAGGCGGCGTTGTACTTCTCGTGGTTCACGCCCATGACGATGGTGATGTCCTCACCCTTGGCCGGAGCGGAGATGATGACCTTCTTGGCGCCGGCAACGATGTGACCCTTGGCCTTCTCGGCTTCGGTGAAGAGACCGGTTGATTCGATGACGATATCAACGTTCAAGGCCTTCCAGGGAAGCTCGGCAGGTGTTTTCGCGCTCACGACCCGGATTTCGTGGCCGTTGACCACGAGGATGTCGTCCTCGGCCTTGTCCGCGCTGGACTTCTTGGAGCTGACGGTGCCGGCGAACCGGCCCTGGGTGGAGTCGTACTTGAGGAGGTACGCCAGGTTGTCGGCGGGAACGAGGTCGCCGACGGCGACGACATTGATGTCCTTGCCGACGAGGCCCTGCTCGACCATTGCACGGAAAACCAGACGGCCGATGCGGCCGAACCCATTGATCGCGACGTTCACTGCCATAATTTCAAATGCTCGATTGGTTACACCAGATCAGATACAGGCGCGGGAGCCTACCGGCGGAGGGGCCGGGGTCAACGGATTGTTTCGAGCGGATGGACCTTGGGGGCACTGTTCACCTGACACTCCCTCCGAACGGGGTGGCGACGTCCTCGTCGCCCTAGCAAAGCGCCCCACGGCGATGAGGTCATCGCCACCCAGAACCGTTCCCAAAGGGGCAGTATGTAGATGCGCCTCCACCCGCATGAGTGTGGAGCGAAGGGTTGCCGAGAGGGAGCGGCTTGGTTAAGAACCCTCTTCATGACCCTGAAATCCCCTTCCAGCGTGTGTCGCAGGTTCGCTTGGCTCCCCGTGGTTGCCGGCATTGGCGTGACGCAATCCGCATGCGCCCTGATCTTCATCAATTCCGGCGACGTTGGGTTCAACACGACCGCTCCAACCGGCCCGCTCGAAGGTAGCGGGTGGCAATATCAGGGCAGTTGGCAGGGTTTGCTGGGTACGGCCATCGCTCCCAATCAGTTCATCACGGCGAAGCACATCGGGGGTGGGGTCGGGAGCACCTTCAACTATCAGGGCAGTTCGTACACGACTTCGGCCCGGTTTGATCATCCGACGGCGGATCTCACCGTCTGGCAAGTCTCAGGCACCTTCCCGAGCTATGCACCGCTGTACACGGGGGCAGCGGAGGTTGGTCAGGATGTCGTGTTGTTCGGTCGGAGTGCCGTGCGCGGCGCGGAGGTCAACGTGCCCGGAGCATCGCCTACCGCGCTCCGCGGTTGGCAATGGGGCAGTGTGGGTGGTGGGATCACGCGATGGGGTGAAAATCAGGTGGACGATGTCCTTGCGCTGGGCGGCGCCGAGTACCTTGTTGCGGGTTTCAGCCTGAACGGAGGACCCAACGAGGCCATGTTGGCCAGCGGAGATTCAGGGGGTGGCCTGTTCATCCTGGATGGCGGCGTGTGGAAGTTGGCGGGGATCAATTCAAAGGTGCAATCAACCTTCAGCATGTCCGCCGCTGGACCCACTTTCCAGGCGGCCATCTTTGATGGCGGCGGTTTGTTCACGAGCACCACCGGAGGTCTCCTGCTGTTGCCGGATGGTCCGCAGGATTGGGAGGCCACCTTCCTTTCGACACGTATTTCCACCTATTCAGAGTGGATCACGGCAGTTCCTGAACCCGAGGCCGTGGCCGTTTGGGCGGGCGTTGCGCTGACCGCCTTCGCAGGGTGGCGTCGTTGGCGTCGCGTCTCCTGATCCCTGGTTTTCGTTTGGTGTTCGAGGCGGAACCCCATCGGGGGAGCAGTGCCATTTGGCAGCACCTTTTCGTGCGGAGCCACTTCAGCAGATCGTCCCGCACTCACGAGGGTGGGCTCAGCGACCACAACGTCGTACCTGCGCCTCCGTCTCTGGTGTGGGGCTGATTCCATTCCGTCCTGCTGGCCCTCCGGGTCTGCGATCTCCTTCGGCGCTTCGCAGGATTATTGGAGTGTAGGGGTTCGATTGTAGGGGTGTGTTCTGAAAAGGGGGTATTTTGTGGCTCAGGTAGGGGTCTGACGGCGCAGGAGGTAGGGATGGGTCGGGATGACTGGGAGTGAGAATGCATGATGGATCAGTGCAAAGCATGAATTCCGTCGATTCCTGTCGTTTTCAAATCGCTTCATAAAGCGCTCTTCTAAAGGTGTTTGTGATTCAATTTGAACCTTTGTTGCTCGGATGTAGCAAAAAAGGGTGAGCCTTGCCCAACGCAGAGGGAGCACGGCTGAGGTTATAGGGTTAGTCAGTACATCGTTCTTTGGATGCCTGATAGGGGTGCACCGGATGGGTCCGGTGCACAAAAGGGAGGGCGGAAACCCCTAACGAGTACTGTTATGAAGAGCATGTCATTCGTGGGACTCCCCCACATCGTCGGAAAGGGTCTTCTGCTCCTGTTGCTGAGCGCGTGCATGGTCGGTTCGTCGATGGCTGCCCCTCGGCCTGAGTCAGTGGATCTGGTGCGGAGCACGGTGAAGTCTGCCAAGCGGCCTGCCATGGCCGGGTACGAACGGATCCGCAGCGTTGACGTCAATCCCCGCGTGCTTGAGCGGGATTCCTTCGAGGTCACCCTCTTTCCCGGCGAAACCCTCCGTCTGGAGCGGGACCGGGTCACCGAACTCCCGAGTGGCGACCGGGTGTGGTCAGGACGGATCGCGGGCGAACCCCTGAGTCGTGCGACCTTCGCGGTGCGCGCCGGCGTGGTTTCGGGCGTCATTGATCGGGCGATGAGCACGGGCAACGTGCTCTATGAGATCACTCCCAACGGCCGGGGCGGTTACCTGCTATCGGAGCGGGACGGCAACGAGCCGGTGGCGCCGCATGTGGAATCGGTCACGGTGCCGACGCCGCTGGGACGGTTTGCGGTTCCGGCCGCGGTGGCTCCGGTGGGCGGCGTGCATGTGGTCGACCTGATGGTGGTCTACACGCCGGCATCGCGGGTGCGGTACGGTGTCGCGGGAATCGAGGCGAAGATCCTGACCGCGGTGGCCGACGCCAACACGGCGATGGCGAACAGCGAGGCACCGGTGCGGTTCTCCCTGGTCCACCTGTCCGAGGTGGCCTACGTCGAGACGGGCAAGATGACCGATGCGCTGATGGCGCTGGCCCGGACGACGGACGGCATCATCGACGAGGTGCACGCGCTGCGGGATGCGGCGGGTGCGGACATCGTGATCCTGATCAACGAGGACACGTCGAGCGCGGGGTTGTCGTACATGATGACGATTCCGTCGCCGTCCTTCGCGGCGAACGCGTTCTCGGTGGTTTATTCGGCGGCGCTGCCGTCCCTGACGATGACCCATGAGATGGGACATGTGTTCGGTGTGGCGCATGATCGGGCGAATGCCACGGGAGGCGCGGCGTATCCCTATGCGTACGGCTATCGGAACTGCGACACCAACTCGACGATGTTCCGCACGGTGATGGCGTATGCGTGCGGATCGGCGGTGCGGGTGAACTACTTCTCGAATCCGCGGTTGAGCTACGCCGGGCTCCCGCTGGGCGTGGACTACGACGTGGATCCGGCGAATGCGGCGGACAACGCACGGGCGATCACGGAAACGGCGGGCATTGTGGCCGGGTTCCGGGCTTCGGTGACGGCATCGGCTCCGGCGGCCCCGACGGGCCTGACGGCGACGGAGGTGGCGTGGGACCGAGTGGTGCTCGCCTGGGTGGACGCGGCGACCGATGAGGTGGCGGTGACGGTGGAGCGGACAGCAGATGGAGTCACGTGGGACGTGGTGGCGACGCTCGGCGCGAACGCCTGTGGGTTTGTGGACACGGCGGTGACACCGGAAACGACCTATGGTTATCGGGTGAATGCGGTGAACAGCGCCGGGGCCACGGTCTCCGATGGGGAGTTGGTGGTGCCCGTGCCTGCGATGGCCGTGGTGCCGGCGAGTCCGAGTTCGTTGACGGCGTCCGCCAGCGGATGCGTGGTGACGCTGGGCTGGGTTGATCATTCTGCGGACGAGACGGGCTTCCTCGTGGAACGTTCCGTCAGTGGTGGCGCGTTTGCGACGCTGGGAACGGTGGGCGCGAATGCGACGGGTTACACCGATGCGACCGTGGTGGAGGGCGTGACCTACGGCTACCGCGTGTCGGCCTGCAACGCGATGGGCAACTCGATGCCCACGGCGACGGCGAGCGTGCTGGTGCCGGTGTTGGTGCCGACGCCGGCGACGGGGCTCACGGCGGTGGCGGGCACGACGTCGGTGACGGTGAGTTGGATCGACACGGCAGCGAACGAGACCAGCTATCGCCTGGAACGTTCGGTGAACGGTGGTTCCTATCTGCTGTGGGTGGTGCTGGGAGCCAACACGACCGGATACACGGACACGGCGGTGACTGCGGGCAGCACCTACGCCTATCGCGTGGTGGCAGCGAACAGCGCTGGATACTCGGCGGCGTCGAATGTGGGCTCCGCGACGGTGCCGGTGGTGGCCGTGGTCCCGGCGGCGCCGAACAGCCTCGCCTGCACGTCCGTGGCGCGGACATCGATCACGGTGGGCTGGACGGACAACGCGACCAATGAAACGGGCTTCCATCTGGAACGTTCGACGAATGGGTCGACGTGGACACGTGTGGCCACGGTGGGTGCGAATGTCCGGACCTATACGAACGGCAGCCTCAAGAGCAACACGCTCTACTACTACCGGGTGCGTGCCTACAACGCCTCGGGCAACTCGGCCTACACCGCGACGGTGTCGGCGAGGACCCTGCGCTGAACGCGGGGTGAGGCGACCCCGGGGAGAGGAGGAATCCCCGGGGTCGATGGAAGGCCGCAACAACATCTTGGCCGGTGGATGGACACCGGTCGTTGGGGCGAAAGCGCCAAAGGACAATCGCGGGGGACCGGACTCTTCACCGGTCCCCCGCCTGCATTTGGGCTTTGGAGCGCGGGTGGTTCAGCGCAGGCCCTTGGCGGCGATGTCGCTGCGGACATGGACGCCTTCGAAGCAGATGCGATGGACGGCGGCGTAGGCGCGGTCCCGGGCTTCCTGAAGCGTGGGCCCCAAGGCGGTGACGCCAAGGACACGGCCCCCGTTGGTGACTGTAACGCCGTCCTTCGATGCGGTGCCGGCGTGGAAGACCTTGGTGGACGGCATTGCTCCCGCCTCGGCGAGGCCAAGGATCGGGAACCCCTTTCGGATACTTCCGGGGTAACCTCCGGAAGCCATGACGACGCAAACGGCGGACTCTGGTTTCCACCGAAGTTGGGTGCCTGCGAGCCGGCCTTCGGCGCTGGCGAGAAGGAGTTCGGCAAGGTCGTTCTCGAGTCGGGTGAGGTAGACCTGCGTTTCCGGATCACCGAAGCGGGCGTTGAACTCGAGCACGCGCGGCCCGTCCGGGGTGAGCATCACGCCTGGATAGAGCAGTCCGCGGAAGTCGATGCCATCGGCCGCACAGCCGGCGAGCCACGGATCGAGGATGGCGCGTCCGACGGAAGCGAGTTCGGCGTCGGACAGGAAAGGTGCGGGCGAGTAGGTGCCCATGCCGCCGGTGTTGAGTCCCTCGTCGTTGTCGAGGGCGCGCTTGTGGTCCTGAGCGGTGGGAAAGAGGAGGGCGGTCCGGCCGTCGCACAGGGCGTGCAGGGAGATCTCCACGCCGGTGAGGAGTTCCTGGATCACGATCCTCGAGCCGGCACTGCCGAACGACTTCTGGACCATGATCTCGTCCACGGCCTGTTCGGCTTCCGCCAGCGTGTGGGTGAGGATGACACCCTTGCCGAGGGCGAGACCGTCCGCCTTGACGGCGCACCTCCCGCCGAGTTCTGCGCAGAAACGCTTGGCGGCGACTGGGTCGTCGAAGGTTCCCGAGCGTGCGGTCGGGATGCCGTGCCGCAACATGAACTCCTGGGAGAAAGCCTTCGAGGATTCGAACTGTGCGGCTTTTTGCGTGGGGCCCCAGATCGTGAACCCGGCCGCCTGGAAGGTATCCACCACGCCCAGCGCGAGGAGGTTGTCCGGACCGACCACGGTGAGGTCGGGCCTCTCGCGTCGGGCGAACTCGAGGAGTGCCGGGAAGTCATCGGCCGCGATTGCGAGGTTCTCTGTGGTGCCTCCTGTGGCGAGGGGCTCGCCAGCCGTGCCGGCGTTGCCAGGCGCACACCAGAGCTTCGTGACGCGGGGAGACTGGGCGAGCTTCCATACGAGCGCGTGCTCGCGTCCGCCGGATCCAAGAACGAGGACCTTCATGTAGGTTGCGAATGGGTCGGAGAAGGGGAGGCAACGTCGCTGTGATTCGGATCAGGCCGAGTAATCGAGGTAGATCGTCTTGGACCGGGTGTAGAAGTCGAGGGCGGCGGTCCCCTGTTCGCGGAAGGTGTCGGTGGAGCTTTGCTTCACTCCGCCGAAGGGAACGTGGAGGGCGAGGCCGGTGCTGATCTGGTTCACCTTCACCACGCCTGCCTCTATCCGTTCGGCGTAGAGCATGGCCTTCTTGAAGTCGCGGGTGATGAGGCTGGCGGAGAGTCCATACTCGACCCCGTTGGCGACCTGGATGGCTTCGTCGAATGAATCCACGGCCAGGATGCCCACCACCGGACCGAAAACCTCCTCGCGTGCGATGCGCATGGAGGGGGTGACGCCGCCCAGGACGGCGGGCTGCATGAACCAGCCGTGGGCCAGGTCGCCTTCGGTGAGGCGCGCTCCGCCCCACAGGATTTCAGCGCCTTCCGTCTTCGCCTGGGCGATCGCATCGAAGTTGCCCTGGAGTTCGGCCTCGTTGACGGCGGGCCCCATCTGGACGCCGGGGGCAAGGCCGGGTCCGACCTTCCAAGCCTTGGCGAGGGCGATGAGCTTCTCGGTGAAGGCGGCCAGGACAGGACGCTCCACGATGACGCGCGAGGTGGCGGTGCAGGCCTGACCGGTCAGGCCGAATCCGGCGATGGCCACGAGCTTCGCGGCCAGGTCGAGGTCGGCGTCCGCAAGGACGAGCGTGGGGTTCTTGGAACCCATCTCGAGCTGGCAGCGGATCCTTCGGGGGGCGACGGCCTGGTACAGGCTGGTGCCGACCGCATGGGAACCGGTGAAGGAGAGGGCCTGGACGGCGGCGTTTCCGGCGACTTCGGCTCCGAACGGGCGGCCTTCACCCACGACGACATTGAGGACGCCAGCGGGGAGACCCGCTTCATGGAGGGCCCGGGCGATCTCGAGGGTCATGGCCGGTGCCTGGGAGGCCGGCTTGATCACGACGGTGTTGCCGGAAAGCAGGGCGGGCGCAGCCTTCCAGGCCGGGATGGCGATCGGGAAGTTCCAGGGGGTGATGAGGGCGACGACCCCGAGGGGTTCGCGTCGCGTGAACATCAGGTTGCCGGCGAGGTCGTGGGGAAAGGTCTGTCCGTTCGCGCTGTAACTGATGCCTCCGTAGAAGCGGAAGATGTCCACGGCCCGCTGCACCTCTCCGGTGGCCTCGGTGAGGGTCTTTCCCTCTTCGCGTACCAGCAGGGCGGCGAGTTCGGGCTTCCGCGATTCAAGGATCTGGGAGGCCTTGCTCAGGATCCGGCCGCGGGACACGGCGGTCTGCGCGGCCCACTTTGGAAATGCTTCCTGGGCGGCGGAAATCGCAGCGGCGGCTTCCGGGGCGCCACTCAGGGGGTAGGTGGCGACGACCTCCCGGGCGTCCGCAGGATTGCGTGTTTCAAAGGTTCGGCCGGATGCCGCTGCCGACCATTGGCCGCCGATGTAATTCTGGTACGAACTCACGGGGCCTTTGTCGGCGGCGGCGGCCGGGACTGCAATGCGGAAAAGCGATTCAGTGTTCGCGGTTGAGCAGGTAATGGGCGAGGGCCTCGAGGGCGACAGCCCGGCCCTTGAACGGTTCGAGGGCCTCGAAGGAGCGTGCGGTCAGACGTGCGGCGATGGCGCGGGATTTCTCCAGGCCGACAAGGCGCGGGTAGGTGGCCTTCTGTGCGGTGATGTCCTTGCCGGCGGTCTTGCCGAGCTTTTCCGTGGTCTGGGTGACGTCGAGGATGTCGTCGATGACCTGGAACGCGAGGCCAACGTTGTAGCCGAAGGCCGTGAGGGCCTTGAGCTGGGCCGGGGTGCAGTTGGCACTCATGCCCCCCAGGCGGACGGAGGCGCAGAGCAGGGCGGAAGTCTTGCGCTCATGGATGTACTTGAGTTGCGGAACCGTGAGTTCCTTGCCTTCCCCTTCGAGGTCCGCGACCTGGCCAGCGATCAGTTGGAGGGAACCGGAGGCCCGGGCGATTTCGAGGATGATTTCCTTGTGCGAGTAACGAGGCCAGGAATCGCAGAGGGCGGCGATCTCGAAGGCCTGGGTCAGCAACGCGTCGCCGGCGAGGACGGCGATGCCTTCGCCGAAGACCTTGTGATTGGTCGGCTTTCCGCGGCGGAAATCGTCGTTGTCCATCGCCGGCAGGTCATCGTGGATGAGGGAGTAGGTGTGGATGCATTCGACGGCGCAGGCGAGGGGCAGGGCGGGAGCGACCGCGCCACCGCAAGCTTCCGCTGCGGCGAGGACGAGGGCGGGGCGCATGCGCTTGCCGCCGGCAAAGAGCGAGTAGCGCATGGCCTTGTGGATGGTGGCGGGTTTGGCGGACGCCTTCGGGAGGAAGCGGTCGAGGGCTTTGTCCACTTCACGAGCGCGTTGTTGGACCCAGGAGCCGAGTTCGAAGGACTGTTTGCGGGCGGTGGCCATGTGAGGGGGAGTTGTAAGGATTGTGGCGGTCCTGGAGCAAGCCGGGGTTGAATCCGAGGCGGGTCGGGTTCAGAACCGCATGCATGAGCGGCAAGTCAGCGAAGGTGGCAGCCATGGTGGCTGGATTGGATCCAGGTCCGTGGGATCGTCGGTATGTCGGGTGGTTCGTCTGTTTCAATCGAGGCGAGTACTACGAAGCGCACGACGTGTTGGAGGACCTGTGGCTGGCGGAGGGCAAGGAAGGATCGAACTACGGGTTCTACAAGGGACTCATCCAGTTGGCGGGAGCGTTCGTGCACCTGCAGAAGGGGCGGTTGGGACCCGCCGTGGCGCTCTTCCGTCTGGCGGAGGCGAACTTTGGGAAGTATCCGGCGGGACATGCCGGGATCCGTCTTTCCGACGTCTTCGCATTGTCGGTCGATTGGCGGAATCGAGTGGAAGTCGGGGCGGGCATCAATCCGTTGGGTGCCGGTGGAGAAGTACCCTTGGTACGAATTCCTGACAGTGTGCCCGGAGCCTGAGACGGTTTTCTTCAGGGCTTTCCCGGAGTGGCCGGAGTGGGTGGTGCAGGTGTTGGAGGTGGTTCGCGGAGTCGCTTCAGTTCGGCCTTGATGCGGTTCATCTCGGCGGTGTCGCTGGCGTCTCGGGCGAGGGCCAGTTGGCGCTCGCGGAAGGGGATGAAATTGGCGTAGTCCGTTCGCAGTTCCTCGACTTGGCGCAGGGCCTTTACGGCTTCGCCGGACTGGCTCGTGAGATCGAGCCATTCGGCCAGATTGAGGAGGATGCGGACGCGTTGCTGGGTCGATGGATTGTTCTCGAGAGCCCGACGAGCCCAGAGGATGGCGGACTTGAGTTGGTTGGCGTCGGCGAACAGGGAGGCCACCTTTTCGGAGAGGATGGCGCTGTTGGTGGTGGGTGGGTGTCGGATCACGGACTCGCGGACTGCGGAGGGATCATTGGGGCTTGCGAGGAAGATGTTGACCTTGCGCAGGACGGTCCAATCGACGGTGGGGCTGCGTCGGGCGATCTGCTCGTTCTCCTGTTTGTTCAGGTTCTGCTGGAACGGGACGAACAACGGGTCGCCATAGAAGACATTCATCCACGAGAGCCACCGCTGGGAAGCAATGGCGGCCTCCCCGATGGTGAATCCGCCCGTGGCGAGCAGTTCCATGAACACGTGGGCGTTCGGGGTGAACTCCAGAAAGGGTTCGTCGACCGAGCCGAAGGTGACGGTGGCACCCTTGGCGAGGAGCGGCCCGACCCATTGGGAATTCGGATTGCGCGGCTGGGTGCCGTTGAAGGAGTGCAGGTGGTAGGCGATGGCGCCGGGCATGAACTCGACCTGAGGCAGGGTGAACGGGCCATCCACGCTGCCGACATACCAGCCCATGTAGACCCCGATCTGGGACATGGGGAACGTCGACGGGAAGGTGGCGGGATTGTTGTCGATGTAGGTGGAAAGGCCGACTTTCCGGCATGCTGCGGCTGCGTTGGTGAGCCATTCGTCGCCCGTGCGGTAACTTCCCGTGGTGATGTTGCGCAGGTCGAAATAAGCGTTTCCTGCGAAGCCATTCGTCTCGCAGGAGAGGGCCTTGTCGACGAGTCCGCGGGCGATCTCCGGCGTGGGGCCATCGAGGCGGCCGACCATGATGATGCCGTTGGTCGGATGGAAATGAGACCGCTCGACGTGCTTGTAGAAAGGGTTGTCCAGGCCGGCGACCAGGCGGTATCCGCCGGCACTCGGCAGGAGGGTCAGCTCCGAGTCAATGGATGCGTCGTTGCGCTTGATCGCAGCAGGAGCCTCCTTGGGCAGTTCCCCGTTTTGGAGCGGGTCGTGGATGATGCGGTAGGGAAGGCCCCAGCAAAGAACAATGTAGCGGACCTTTGAGTTGGTCACGCGGATCGCCGGACCACCCAGGTGCCCGTTGGTCGCAGGGGAGATGAAATTGGTATAGGTCAACAACCCTCGTTCGCTGAGGGTCTCGAGGATCGGGGTCTGTATCTTCGCGATGTACTCGGCACGGGTGATGGCGGTGTCCGAAGTGGTGCCCAGGCCGATCCATTGGTTTTCAGGGACATTCCGGGCACGCGCGTAGTGTTCGGCAACGGCGCGGGATTCCTTGCTTTGGGCGGAGTAAAGGATCACGACCTCGGAACCGTCGGCAGCGATGGTCCGCTGGATCGGGAATGCGGCAAGGAGGCTCAGCAGCAGTGCGAAGAGAAACAGCGCACGGTGGAGTCGATGCCGTGGCTCAACCCGCAGTGAAATGCTTTTGGACATGCTCTCGGAGGATCGCATAGGTCTCATCAGGCGTCTGGTGGGTGTTGTCGACGCGGACAGCGTCCAGGGCGGGATAGAGTGCCCCCTTCTTTCGGGTGGCATCCATGGCATCGCGAGTGGCGCCCACGCTGTCGGTATTGCCGCGGTTGGCGAGGCGGGCCTGACGGACGGCTTCGTCCGCCTCAAGGAAGAATTTCACCGATGCAAGGGGGAACACCTCGGTGCCGATGTCGCGACCTTCCATGACCAGCGGACCGAGAAGCATGCAATCGCGTTGCCGGGCGACCATCCAATCCCGGACCTTCGAAATCTGGGCGACCACCGGGACGGCCTTCTCGACCTTGTCGGACCGGATTTCAGAAGCCGGGTGGTACCCGTTCACGTGCATCCACGCCTGACCATCGATGACGCGCATCTCGGCCTTCCAGCGGCGCATGAGCTTCACGATGGCCTCATCGTCCTTCGGGGACATGGGCTTCAGGCAGCGGAGCCCGTTCTGGAGCGCCCACCAGGCGAGGGTGCGATACATGGCCCCCGTATCGACGTAGATGCAGCCGAACTCGGCGGCAAGTCGGCGGGCCAGCGTCCCCTTTCCGGACGCGCTTGGGCCGTCGATGGTGATGACCCGAGGCAGTCGGAGGGAGGGCGATGCGGGGCGGGGGATTGCCTTCAATCCGCGTGGAGTTCGTCCGGTCCGAGACGGCGTGCGCCTTGAGTCTCCCGGATGCTGGCCCCGATCCCCTGTGGGGCGGCTGCTGCCAGCTTCTGGAAGAAGTTCGGGAAGGTCTTTTTGACGCACGACGGGTTTCTGATTTTCATGCCCGGCACTTGCAAGCCCAGAGTCGCGAAACACATCGCCATGCGGTGGTCGTTGTAGGTTTCGATCTCGGCACCGTGGAGCGGGGTTGGGTAGACCGTCAGGGTGTCGCCCTCCTCCTCGACGCGGGCGCCGCACTTGGTGAGTTCGGTCCGCAGGGCGCGGACGCGTTCGCACTCCTGGACCCGAAGGCGCCCCAGATCGGTGAAGCGAACCGGGTAGCCAGCGAACGGCGCGAGGACGATCGCGGTCATGATGCTGTCGCCGAGGTCGGATTCCCGGGATACGACCGCCGGCAGGGGAAGATAGGCGGGATAACGCGCATCAATCTGCCATCCGGAGGTGGGCCATCCTGAGACGGGTGGAGACCCTGTGGGGCTTGGTCGGCCGCCGCGGAGCAGCCAGTCGGCCGCCCAGAAATAGCTGCCGGAGGAGGCATCGGGTTCGATGGGGAAGGTCCCACCCTGAGCTGGAAATGCCCCAGCGAGGCGGGAAGTCATCGCCACATAGGGGGCATCGTCGAGATCGCCTTCGCCCTCGAGATCAACCTGCCACCCGGCCGTCGGCGCCGAGAGCAGGAGGGCGGAGGCGAACTGGGAGCTGTCGGCGATGCTGACGGAGCAGCGTCCAGGCCTGGGGCCGGAGCCATGGATGACGGCCGGGAGGCGGCCATTGGCGGACTCGATGGAATACCCGAGTTGGCGAAGGGCATCGAGCAGGGCCGCCTGAGGGCGTTCGTGCATCCGTGGAATTCCGCTCAGCCGATAGGCTCCGTGGCCGAGGCAGACGAAGGCCGCCAGGAATCGTGCGGCGGTCCCTGCATTGCCGACGTGCAGATCGAGCGGTGCCGCGGGTGTCCCGGCACGCGGGATCCTCCTGCCAAGGCCCACCACCTGGATCGTGCGGTTGGCGGGCTCGGCCTCGTCCATGCCCACCCGGACTTCGAATCCGAGCTGTCGGAGGCACTCAACCATCACCTGTGTATCCTCACTCCAGAGCGCTCCGAGGAGGGTCGTGGGGCCGTGTGCGAGGGCGGCGAGGATGAGGGCTCGATTGGTGATGCTCTTGGATCCTGGAATGGTGACCTGGATCGGGAGCGGGCGATCGACGGGTTCGATCTCGATGAGGGCTGGTAGGGCCATGAAAGCGGGTGGCTGGGTCAGGGGGTTGGCGCGGATTCCGGGCTTGGGTTCCGGAACTCCCGGAGCCAGGCCTCGCGGCGATCGCGGGCTTCGCGCAGGAACTGGTCGATGGCTCGGGCGTCCCCGCGTGTGAGGGCTGCTTCAAGGTCGGTCAGTTCGGCCCGCCACGAATCAATGGCGGCGCGGATGGCGTCGCTGTTGGCGAGGGCGATGTCGCGCCACATTTCCGGGGAGCCGCTGGCGAGCCGGGAGGTGTCCTTGAAACCGGTGGCGCAAAGATCCCGGACTCCGGAGGGGTGGGTTGGATCCAGGACGTGATGGGCAAGCACGCTCGCGAGGACCTGGGGAAGATGGCTGGCGCGGGCGACCCACAGGTCGTGGTTTGCCGGCGTCATCTCGACCGTTCGGCCACCCACGGATTGCCAGAGTTGATGGATTCGGGCCGACGCAGACGCCGGGGTTTGTGACGTGGGCGTGATGACGCACCGCGCGTTGACGTACAGGTCGGGCTTCGAGGCGAGAACCCCGGTTTGTTCCGAACCTGCCATGGGGTGGCCGCCCACGAACGCGACCCCGGTTCCCCCGAGGAGTGGTTCGATGGCTTTGACCACGGAAGCCTTGGCGGAGCCAACGTCTGTCAGGAGCGTGCCTCGTTCCAGGAATGGAAGGCATTGGGACGCGAGGTCCGCCATCTGCCCGATGGGGGTGCAGAGGACCACGATCTCCGCATCCCGCACGACCGCCCCGAGGTCGGTCGAGGCGAGGTGGACGGCACCCACTTGATGGCATTCGTCGATGGTTGCCTGGCGACGGGCGTATCCCGCGACGCAGGAAGCGACGCGGAATTCGCGCAGGGCTCGGCCGAGGGATCCCCCGAGCAGGCCCATGCCGACGATGGCAACCTTGTTGAACAGCACGGAGGGCGACGGTAGGGGAGGGGCGGGGGAATGTTCCAGAGGCGAGTTTTCGGTTTTCGGCCAGCGGCGGGAGGCTACCTTGGTTCAACGTGAGTTCCGAGAACGCCAAGACGAGCCGACCTGCCAACCGACTGGGTCAGGAGAAGTCGCCCTACCTTTTGCAGCATGCCCACAACCCCGTCGACTGGCATGCCTGGGGCGAGGAGGCGTTTGCCCGGGCCCGGGCGGAATCGAAACCCATTTTCCTGAGCATCGGCTATTCCACCTGCCATTGGTGTCACGTGATGGAGCGCGAGGTGTTCGAGGATGCCGCCACGGGCGCTTACCTCAAGGAACACTTCATCAGCATCAAGGTGGACAGGGAGGAACGACCGGATGTGGACCGGATCTACATGTCCTTCGTGCAGATCACGACCGGGAGCGGAGGTTGGCCCTTGAACGTGTTCCTGACCCCCGATCTCAAGCCATTCTACGGCGGGACCTACTTCCCGCCGGAACCACGCCATGGACGCCCATCGTTCCGACAGTTGCTGGAACGGATCGTTGAACTTTGGGGGCAACGAAGGGCTGAACTGGTGGAGTCCGCGGAGGAGCTGACGGGCCGGTTGCGGGCGATGGCGCAGCAGGATCCGGGAAATTCGTTTCCCGCAGGCTTGAGGGAGTTGGAAGGAGCTGGGCAGACCTTCCTCGGAGAATTCGATCCGGTACACGGTGGGTTTGGGGGAGCTCCCAAGTTTCCGCGGCCCAGCCAGCCGTTGTTCCTCCTGCGGTATGCGCACCGGTTTGGTGATGCAATGGCGCGGGACGCCATGGTGATGACCTGTGATCGCATGGCGGCGGGCGGGATGTACGACCAGTTGGGGGATGGATTTGCGCGGTACTCGGTGGATGAGCGGTGGTTGGTGCCGCACTTCGAGAAGATGCTCTATGACAACGCCCAGTTGTTGCAGTTGTACCTCGACGTGCACGTCCTCACCGGCGACGCACGGCATGCAGAAGTTGCCCGGGGGATTTCCCGGTACGTCCTTCGCGACATGATGTCGCCCGAAGGCGGATTCCATTCGGCGGAGGACGCGGACAGCGAAGGGCAGGAAGGCAAGTTCTACTGCTGGACAAAGGCAGAGTTGTCGGCTGCGTTGACCGCGGGTGAACTGGAGGCCTTCGTCCGGTACTACGGAGTCACCGAGGAAGGGAATTTCGTCGACCACAGTCACCCTCAACCGCTCCGGGGGCTCAACGTCCTTTCGATCGTCGAACCCAACCTCTCCGGCGAACACGCCGTCCTCCTCGCCAACGCGCGCGAGAAGCTGATGGGCTTGCGAGCGCGACGGATTCGGCCACACCGCGACGACAAGGTCCTGGTTTCGTGGAACGGAATGATGCTTGGGGCGCTTGCTCGGGCAGGTGTGATTCTGGACGAGCCGGCCTGCCTTGCCGCGGCGAATCGCAATGCCGACTTCATCCAGGCGCGGATGTGGGATCCGGCGACGGGTACGCTCTTCCATCGTTGGCGCGATGGGGAACGGGACACGGTGCAATTGCTCGATGCGTATGCGAACCTCCTTGCTGGATTGACGGATCTTTATGAGGCAACCCTGGATCCGCGGCGGTTGGCGTTCGCGGTGGCGGTGGCCGACTCGATGATCCAGCGGTTCCACGACGCGGAAGCGGGCGGATTCTGGCAGACGACCGCCGATGCGCCGCACCTCCTGATCCGATCAAAGGAGGACTACGACGGGGCGGAGCCCAGCGGCAACAGCGTGGCCGCGCTGGCGCTACTGCGTCTTTCCGCGATCTGCGACCGGAAGGACTGGCGGGACGCAGCCGAGCGGACCGTCCGGTTGTTTGCGCAGAAGCTGCACCAGATGCCCCAGGCCGTACCGCACCTCCTGATGTCGTTGGATTTCCTCCAACAGGAACCCAAACGTGTGGTGCTGGTGGGCGATTGGACGTGTGGCAGCACGGCTTCGCTCCTGCGCGCCGTGCATGGGGTGTTTGAACCCAACCGCGTGGTCCTCGGCAACCACGGTCCCGTGGAGGCCTTCGCCAAGACCCTGCCGGTCAATGAGGAATACACGCGGGCGTTTTGCTGCAGCGGCAACGCGTGCGAGGAACCAACGCGGGATCGAAAGCGGGTTCGAGCCTTCCTGGAGCGTCGGGAACCGTCCAAGGGTCGATGACCCCGGACGGTGGGGGATGGATTACGGAGCGGCCGTATCGAATCCCTGCGACGCCATGGGCACGTGATAGTGCACAGGCATGCCGTCGAGGTAGTTGATGATGTTGTTGCTGAACCCGTACAGCATGATGAAGCACAGGGTGACGGAAGCGGCCCAGAGCTTGATCCACGAGTGGTTCCCGGATTTCCGGTCGCACACGAACACCATCCGGACGATGGCGGAGCCAACGAGGAGGATGGTGGGGTAATAGCCGAACTGGACGAGAGGGCGGGTCCAGGCGGTGGACGGATCCGGCTGTCTCCAAAACCCTTGATCTTCCCGCAGCCAGACCATCAACGCCAGAGCCCCGAGCCCGATCGCAACCGGCCAGAGGCAACCTGACCGCCGGGTTTCATTGGGGTTTGGAGTGTTCATGATCCACCAAAGGCCTACTCCATTTCAGGGGTGTGGCAAGCCCTTCTTCAGGGGTTTCCGGACACGTTCAGGCAGGATGTCCGCACGAAGGGATCCGGGGTTCAGGACGACGCGGAGGGTTTCGCGGATCGCGACTTTGGACCGGCTTTCCGTTTGCCAGATGCGGCTGGCACCGTTAAGAAAACGGGTCGTTCACACGTCCGATTAATCACAAAAGAATTATGCCTAACGCCTACCACGCTTCCATCGAGGGTGCGCAGCATGGAGCGAAGACTCTCGACCAGTTCCTGGATTACGCGAAAGCGTCGGGCGCCGCCGGTGCCCAGCCGAGCAATTACATGCTGGGCGATGGGAAGGGAGGCTTCAAGAAGGCGAAGGACATCAAGGCCACGTTCGAGTCGCGCGGAATGCATCTGGACGGAATCTCGGCTCACTGCCCCTTCTGGGTGCACACCTCGGCCTGGACAGGCACCAAGTCGGGCAATCCCTTCATCGCGCCGGACGTCGCCTCGTTGCCGCCGGAAAAGATTGAGAAGTGGCACGAGACCTACCTGCTGAAGCTGATGGATCTGGCGGCGGAGCTGGGAGTGAAGAGCCTGCCCATGTTCTGGGGTGTGGCCTTCGGATGGGAAGTGGCTTCCGGATACCCTTGGGGCTTCTGGTCCGGCGCCGGATTTGACCTGGTCAAGGAAGGGCAGGAGCGTTTCGTGAAGAAGACGGCGAAGCTCCGGAAGAAGGCCAATGAACTCGGCATCAAGCTCTGTCACGAGATCCATCCCGGCACGGGTGCGATGTGCGCCGATGATTTCCTGATGTTGGTGCAGATCTGCGACAATGATCCGTGTCTTGCGGTGAACGCCGATCCCTCGCACTGCTGGGAAGGGGAGAGCTGGGAGACGCGTTTCCTGAAGGTCGGCAAGTACATCTACGCCGCGCATGTGAAGAATTTCACCATCCGCCCCGGGTTCCCCCTGCGCGCGATGGAGGCCAACTGGCCGAAGCGGGCGATGCAATTCACGGATCTGCCTTCGGGTGACCTGAACATGCAGCGCTACGTGGAACTCCTGCTGCACGTCGGTTACCGGGATCGCTACTGCAAACTCAACGGCACGGCGACGGCCCCGTTGGTGGTGGAGGCCGAGTCGGCGCATCGCGACCTCGACTTCACGAGTGCGAATGGCATCGCCTACGTTCGCGACCACTGCTGTTGGCCGGCGGCTGCGGGCAGCTTCGAGGACGGCATGGGCGCCTGAGCCCGGCATTTCGAAAAACCTCTTTGACAGGTGCGGGGGAGATCGTGCATTCCTCCGTGGCTCCGGTAACGGGGCACTCATCCAGAGTGGCAGAGGGACTGGCCCGATGAAGCCACGGCAACCGGCAGCGCTGACCGCGCTGCGGCCAGGTGCCAAATCCAGGTCCTCCGAAAGGGGGGCGAAGATGAGGAGCGCTGGTCAGGATTTTCCGGCCCCTTCTCGCTTCGCGTGGAGGGGCTTTTTGCTTCGGCACGGTGCCGTTTCCCCTCCCGCCAACCGTTGGGTGCCCGGGTCCGGACTTGGAACAGAGACGTATGAGCCAGACGCAGCAGGGATTCATGAAGGCGCTGAAGTGCCGCGAGTGCGGACGTGAGTACGCGCTGGGTGCCACCCACGTTTGTGAATTTGACTTCGGTCCGTTGGAGGTCGCCTACGATTATGAGCGCATCAAGAAGGTGCTGACCCGTGAGGTGATCCTGTCCCGTCCGCAGAACATGTGGCGCTATCGGGAGCTGTTGCCGGTGGCGGGCGAGCCGACGGTTGGGCGTCAGGTGGGATACACCCCGTTGATCAAGGCGGACCGGTTGGCGAAGCGGTTGGGGATCCGCGAGCTCTGGGTCAAGAACGACGCGGTGAATTACCCAACGTTGTCGTTCAAGGATCGGGTGGTCAGCGTCGCGCTGAGCCGATCGGTGGAGTTGGGTTTCAAGACCGTGGCCTGTGCCTCGACGGGCAACCTGGCAAACTCCGTGGCGGCGAACGCCGCCGCTGCCGGTCTGGAGGCCTACGTCTTCATTCCGTCCGACCTGGAGCAGGGCAAGGTGGTGAACTCGCTCGTCTACGGGGCGCGCGTGATCGGCATCAAGGGACACTACGACGAGGTCAACCGCCTTTGTGCCGAAATCGCCGGGAAGTATCCTTGGGCGTTCGTGAACGTGAACATGCGTCCGTATTACGCCGAGGGTTCGAAGTCGATGGGCTTTGAGATCCAGGAACAGCTCGGCTGGGACATTCCTGAGCACACGGTGGTTTGCATGGCGTCCGGATCGCTGTTGACCAAGATCCACAAGAGTTACCAGGAGTTCTCGAAACTTGGGATCGTCCCGGAGAAGAAGTGGAAGATCCACGGGGCGCAGGCCACGGGTTGCAATCCGATCTCTGCCGCGCAAAAGGCCGGTCTGGATTTCTTCAAGCCGCAGAAGCCGAACACCATTGCCAAGTCCCTGGCCATCGGGACGCCCGCCGATGGCTTCTACGCCTTGCGCGTGATGAAGGAGACCGGGGGCAGTGGCGATGACGTCACCGATGATGAGATCCGCGAAGGGATCCGGCTGCTGGCCGAGTGCGAGGGGGTGTTTGCCGAAACTGCGGGCGGTGTCACGGTCGGGGTGGCCAAGAAGTTGATCGCGGCCGGCAAGATCCCCGCCGATGGCCGGGCCGTCCTCTGCATCACGGGCAACGGTCTGAAGACCTTGGATGCGGTGGTCGGGCATGTGGGTGAGACGCGTGAAATCCGGCCAAGCCTTCGCGAGTTCGAGGGGTTGTTGTCGGTTGAACGTGGTTCGGCGGGCGCGGCCTCCCATGCCGTGCGTTGATTCGGCCATCTCACAGGGACTCTGAGCGGAGACGAGCCATGAGCGTGCGTGTAAGCATCCCGCCGACGTTGCGGAAGCTATGTGGGGGCGAGGATTCGGTCCGGGTGCGTCCTGGAACGGTGGACTCGTTGGTGGACCAGCTGCAGCAGCGCTACAATGGCGTGCGGGAGCGGCTCTGCGATGATCAGGGCCGGATCCGCGGATCCGTGCTGGTTTTCGTGAACGACGAGGATATCCGGTTCCTGCGGCATCAGCAGACGGAGCTTCGCCCCGGGGATGAGGTGAGCATCATCCCGGCGTTTGCCGGGGGGTGAGGCAGGGCTGGGAGCCGGTGCCCGAAGTGGGAAAGGGTGTCGCGCAATCAGCACTCTGGCCTTTTTGAGGCAGTAACTTCATTCACAAGGATGGCTTGATTGGTTCATGCGCGTGCTTCCGTGCCCTGAGGACGGGGATTCCATGGGTGGTTGGGTTGGATGCGCAGGGCTTGGCGGGGCGAATCCACGCGCAACGGGAGTGTGGCATTGGCGGTGCTGTTCAGGTTGAGTGTGCGGGCAGCAGGTCCGCATTCCGATACACATGGCCATCCACGTCTCACTCCACCACCGCACGCATTACACCTACGACCGTGAGGTCGGGCATTCGCCGCATGTCATCCGATTGCGGCCGGCGCCTCACAGCCGAACGCCCATCCTGGCGTATTCGCTGAAGGTCAAACCCTCGGAGCAATTCCTCAATTGGCAGCAGGACCCGTTCTCCAATTACCTGGCGCGGGTCGTGTTTCCAGGGAAGTCCCGTGAGTTGCTCGTCGAGGTGGACCTCGTGGCGGAAATGGCGGTCTACAACCCCTTCGATTTCTTCCTGGAGGAGTCCGCCGGCGAGTTCCCGTTTACCTACGAAGCAGCGCTCCGGAAGGATCTGGCGCCCTTCATGGCGTGGCCTGGAGCCGGGCCGCGATTGCTCGCCCTGATCGATCGGTGGCGTGGCTCGAAGATGCGGATGATCGACTTCCTCGTGGCAGTGAACCGCTGCGTGAACGAGGAGATCCGCTACACCATCCGGCTGGAGCCCGGGGTGCAGACTCCGGAGGAGACGCTGACGTTGAAGAGTGGTTCGTGCCGCGACTCCGGTTGGTTGCTGGTGCAGCTGTTCCGCGCCCTCGGATTCGCGTCCCGCTTTGTCTCCGGCTACCTCATCCAGTTGGCTCCCGATGTGAAGTCATTGGACGGCCCCAGTGGAACTTCGGTCGACTTCACCGACCTGCACGCATGGTGCGAGGTCTACCTCCCTGGCGCGGGATGGGTGGGACTGGACCCCACCTCTGGGTTGATGGCGGGGGAGGGGCATATCCCGCTCTCCTGCACGCCGGAGCCCGCCAGTGCCGCTCCTGTTTCGGGTGCCGTCGACAAGTGCGAGTCGAAGCTCCACCACGAGATGAAGGTGACCCGGATCTTTGAATCCCCGCGGGTCACGAAGCCGTACACCGAGGAGCAGTGGGAGCGGATCGAGGTGCTTGGGAACCGCATCGACGAAGAGTTGGTGACGGGTGACGTCCGGTTGACGATGGGCGGCGAGCCAACGTTTGTGTCGATCGACGACATGGACGGCGCGGAATGGAACACCGCGGCGGTTGGGCCGAAGAAGCGTCTGTTGTCGGGGGACCTCTTGAAGCGGTTGCGGGCGAAGTTTGCCCCCGGCGGCCTACTGTTCCACGGACAGGGCAAGTGGTATCCCGGGGAGTCGTTGCCGCGCTGGGCGCTCGGGTGTTACTGGCGCAAGGATGGTGAACCTCTGTGGCACGATGATGCCCTGATTGCCGACGAACGGGTCAATGCGGGTCATGGACCGGCGGAGGCGGAAGCCTTCGCTCGACGGTTTGCGGAGAATGCCGGCTTGAGCACCCGGCATCTGATGCCGGGTTACGAGGACGTCTATTATTACCTGTGGCGCGAGCGTCGGTTGCCGGTGAACGTCGACCCGCTGAAGTCCAACCTGGACGATGCCGAGGAGCGGCGTCGGCTGACGCGGATCTTCGGGCAGGGGCTCAAGAAGGTGGTGGGTTATGCCTTGCCGTTGCGTCCCGCTTCGGGCGGCGGATGGCAGAGCGGGCCGTGGTTCCTCCGCGATGACACCCTGTGGTTGATCCCCGGCGATTCGCCAATGGGTTACCGGTTGCCGCTGGATTCGCAAGCGTGGGTTGCCAAGGGGGATTACCCCTATGTCCATGAGGTGGACCCGATGCAGCCCCGAGGACCGCTGCCGCCATCGCGGGCTCCGGTCCGGATGACGAGCGCCGGGTCGGAAGCACAGGCCGAGATGGACCGCTTGCGCGCGGCTGCCCTGAATCGGGCGAAGAACGGTTCGGCGGTTGGACCGGCGGATCCTGCCGACCCGGCTTCCCGGGTTCCGGAGACGCAGGAATCAGCGTCGTGGCTGGTGAGGACGGCGATGTGCTTTGAGCCGCGGGATGGACGGATGCATGTGTTCTTCCCGCCCCTGGAGAAGCTGGAGGAATACCTCGAATTGGCAGCGCTGGTGGAACAGACGGCCTCGGATCTCGGGATTCCGGTGCTGCTGGAAGGAAGTCCGCCGCCCTTCGACCCGAGGTTGAACGTCTTCAAGGTGACTCCGGATCCCGGCGTCATCGAGGTCAACCTGCAGCCGGCGCACTCGTGGAAGGAACTCGTCCACAACACGCAGACCGTCTACGACGAGGCGCGGTTGTGCCGTCTGGGTACCGAGAAGTTCATGGTGGACGGCCGTCACACCGGCACTGGCGGTGGCAACCACATCATCATGGGTGGGGCGACGCCTTCGGATTCACCGATCCTGCGGCGGCCTGACCTGCTGCGAAGCCTTCTGGCCTACTGGCACAACCATCCGTCCCTGAGTTACCTGTTCAGTGGATTGTTCATCGGGCCGACGAGCCAGCATCCGCGGGTGGATGAGGCGCGGAATGATTCGTTGTACGAGTTGGAGTTGGCGTTTCGGCAGGTGCCCAGCAAGGGCTGGATCGCGCCGTGGTTGGTCGATCGTTTGTTCCGGAACCTGTTGGTGGATGTGACCGGCAACACGCACCGCTCCGAGTTCAGCATCGACAAGCTATACTCGCCGGACAGTTCTACCGGCCGCCTCGGCCTCGTGGAATTGCGCTCGTTCGAGATGCCGCCTCATGCGCGCATGAGTCTGGCCCAGCATCTCCTGCTGAGGTCGATGATCGCGCGGTTCTGGAAGCAGCCTTACGAGCACCATCTCGTGCGCTGGGACACGTCATTGCACGATCGATTCCTGCTCCCGCATTTCGTGTGGGACGACTTCGCGGACGTCGTGGAGGACATGCAGGAGCACGGTTATCCCCTCGAGAACGGATGGTTCACGCCGCACTTCGAGTTCCGGTTCCCGTACGTGGGCGAGTTCGTTCAACGCGGGGTCAAGGTGGAGTTGCGGACGGCTCTGGAACCCTGGCACGTGATGGGAGAGGAAGGTGCTTCGGGTGGGGCCGTGCGTTACGTCGACAGTTCCCTCGAACGATTGCAGGTGAAGGTCTCGGGTCTGGTGGATGGACGCCATCTGGTGACGTGTGCGGGGCGGCGCGTGCCACTCCATCCAACGGGGGTGCAGGGTGAGTTCGTGGCCGGCGTCCGGTATCGGGCGTGGCAACCGTCCTCCTGTCTGCATCCCACGATCGGCGTGCACTCTCCGCTGGTGTTCGACCTGCTTGATACCTGGAACGGTCGCAGCCTGGGAGGTTGCACCTATCATGTGAGTCATCCGGGCGGCTTGAGCTACGAAACGTTCCCGGTGAACTCCTACGAGGCGGAGAGCCGCCGGTTGTCGCGGTTCTTCGCGCACGGACACACCCCGGGCAAGATGGGAATTCCGGCGGCGGAACCGAATCCCGAGTTCCCCCTGACGCTGGATCTTCGTCGGTAAAGCGCGGGCGGCAGCGGAATCCGCGTCCGCCGTTGGGCAAAAGATTTCCCCAGGTTCAGCGGTTGCCGAACCTGGGGATTGTCATTTTGGAGACCGGCTGAGTCTGGCAATTGGCCGGCGGGCGGTCCTACTCCAGCGCCTCCACCTTGTAGAACCAGGAACTGTTGTTTGCGCCCGGTTGGGAGAGCGGTTGGATAATGTCGTCCCCGCTCGACAGCGTGATCAGCTGGGCTGAAGTGCCCAGATTGAGGTCGGGACCAGAACGGATGTTGATCCGACGACCGGCACGTCCCGTTACGTGGAGGCGTAGGCGGCCCTCGGGAGTCGTGAATGGTCGGACAGACAGGGGGAAGAGTTGGCCTTCCGTCCAGAGGAACGTCGAGGTCGGCCGGATGGTATCCAGGACTTGGGATTCAGCGGTTCCTGCGGCGAGGTCCAGCAGGTTGCCTCGCAGGTCGATGCCCCAGCCGCGGGACCAGTTCTGGAGTGCGGCGATCTGTGTGATCTGGTTGAAGGGGGCATAGAGGTAGCGGATCCGCTCAAGGACACCCGCCGATCGGAGGCTGTCGAGATTTGCCAGACGGTTGCCGGTGAGATCGAGGAAGTTCAGCGAGGGAAGCGATGAGAACCATTGCGCGCTTGGAGTGGATTCAAGCCCGAGGCGGACCAGACGGAGGGTGCGGAGGGTGGGCGCATTGATCGGCTTGAGTTCGATGCCCGGAATGTCGCGCAGGGCGAGGGTGGTCAAAGGGGCTCCAGAGGGGAGTCGGGAGGTTGAGTCGAGGTTGCAGGCGGTCAGGTCGAGGACGGCGAGGGAGTTCAGTGAGGACAGCCACTGCCAGTTGCTGGAGGTCACCTTGGCGAGGACGCAGGTCTTCAGTCGCGTCAGTGCGCCGAGGGGGCTGAGATCCGTGCTTCCCACGCCTCCGAGGTTAAGGTTGGTGAGGTTGGCGAGACCGCCTATCCATTGGACGGACGGTCCCTCGACCCGGGCGAGTTGGAGCGTGGTGAGCCTGGACGGGTTGGAGAGGGACAACGGTTGGCTGAGGGTGGTCAGTGGCAAGGCGAGGCTCTCCAGGAGAGGCAGCGAACCCAGGGCATTCAAACCTCCGAGGGGAGTATCTTGCGAGACCGTGAGTGTCTTCAGGGCCTGGAAGGAGGCTACGTCGTGCAGGCCGGCGAGGCTTGCCGCCCGGAGTTGAAGGGACTCCAGGCCGGTCGCGTGAGAAAGCCCAGCGAGGGTTGTCACGATCCCATTCGTGACGTCCAGGCTCTTCAGTTGCGCCAGCTTCGCGACCGGAATCGGCCCTGTCGGAACCGCCAGTTTCTTTCGGACCGCCGCGTTGAGCGACGGGTCGGGAATGCTGGCGAATTCTGCTGCGAAGACGTCGAGTTGGACTTCATCGCTTTCCACCGTGCCCGCGGCGTTTGAGATGCGCACCCGGTAGAGTCCGGCATCGGCCAGCCGCAGGGTGGTGAAGGTGAGTGCCTGTGAATTCGCGGCGACCAAGGCACTCCCGTTCTTGAACCACTGAAAATTCATGGGTGTTGTCCCGATGGCGCTGACCCGCAGTTCTGCAGGGGAGCCGACGAGGCCTTCGACGGGGGAAGGTTGGGCGGTGATGGAGGGTGCCCGCAGTGTGGGTGGGGCCTGGATGGAGTTGATGACGGACCGGAGGTAATTCGCTCCCGGGTAACCGGCACCGGAGTGGACCACCTCCCATTGCCGATGGGTTGGAGATCCGGCGACTCCGTTCAACACCACGAAGAGCGGGATGCTGTCGGAGGTGTTGTAGAGGTTCCATGCGTTTCCGCCGAAGTCATTGGCGACGTTGCGTAGGCCGGAGGTTGAGATGAACGACTGCGTTGCCGGAAGGTTCTGCGACTCGATGTTGACGGCGAGGACAACCACGGGGATGCCAGATTGGTTGCCACCCCGCTGGTCGAAGTACTTCTGGATGTTCTGCTCCAGGTCCGGCGAGGAGACGATGCAGGGACCACACCAATAGGCGAAGAAGTCGAGGACGACGATCTTGCCGGCGTAATCGTGCAGTCGGATGGACTGGGCGGAGCCCCAGCGGGTTACGGTGAAGTTCGGCGACACGCCTCCGATGGGCACCGGATCCGCCATCGTGACCAGCGTTCGTAGAAGAAGGGCGCAGGTCGCGAACCACGCCAGCAGGGGCTTTGGAGAGGTGAACGGGAGTGGATTCATGGGTCTGATTCTAGAACGTTCGGCTGACTGAGAATTGGGCCGCAAACCAGCTTCGGTCGCGATAAAGATGGATGAAGGGATTGAGGGGTGAATCGACCTCCTCGTATTGGTTCAGGTAGGGGCCGAGGGATGCCTTGACGCCCCAGGATTCGCCCTGCCATCGGACAACGACGGTCGATGCGTAGGTGGTCAGCCCGGGTGAGGCGGTCGATTCGGGCAGGGATTGGTTCAGTTGGCCGTTGTCCCGGTAGTAGCGGAGGCCAATCCCGGCGAACCATCCGGAGTTCCAGTGCCGCTCGGCAAGGATTTCGGCGGAGCCTGAGGTGTAGTCAGGACGTTCGACGGTTGCGCCGGCGGTGAAGTGCAGCACCCAGGATTCGCCGGCAGCCCAGTTCGCAGAGGCCCGGAGGGACGCGCGTGGCTCGCGTTCGGTGGTCCACAGAACCTGGGCCTCGATCATCCCGCGAAGAGTCCGGTTCAGGATGGCCTCACCTGCAATGCGGACTCCCTGGGTGTCCAGTTCGTCCTGACGGCGGATCAGGGGCTTGAAAGGGAGCTTTTCGTAGGCTGGGGCAACGCGGTCCTGCTGGAAGACCAGGTCGCACTGCAGGAAGAGGTGGCCGGGTCGGACCTCCCACCGTGCACCGGCCGCTCCGTTCCATCCGGCGGGGTTGGCCTCCTCATAGCCCACGAGGGGCTCAAAGCGCTGCCGGTAATACTCGTTGAGCCAGAGGGAGCGGTAATCCGTATATCCGGTGTACGTTCCTCCCGAAGCATGGAGTGTCCAATGACGCGATGGACGCGAACGTAGCGTGAGTTGGACGGCGTGACGCGCCGCGTCGAGATCGGTGGCGAAACCGAGGGGATCGACGAAAGCGGCATTCTGGTAGTCGACGCCGATGTCGGCGCGCGTGGCGAGCAGTTCCACGTCCCACTTGACCTCACGCCACCGCAGGGAAGCGCTGACATCCCCGATGACGACATCACGGCTGACCAGGGTTTCGCCGCCAAGTTCAACGCGCAATTCCTCGAAGGGTCTCGAGGACGCGGATTGGGCAGCCATCGTGGGTCTGACGGACGCGGATGCCTGCATTGAGAGACAGAGCAGACAAGCGACCATCGACCTCGCAGCGCTTGGGCGTCCGTGCTGGAGTGCTATTTGCATGCGGTACACCCCGAGGCCTGAGCTCCGCCGCCGAATGCAGACCCAGGCTCGATCTGGCCCACCAGGCGGCGTTGGTCATTGAAGATCATGGAGTCGCCAAAAACCATGTTTGGTCGGGATACGATGCGTTGGGACGCGATCGGGACCCTGGCGCAGCCGGAGGAAAGAAGGAGGCCAATCATTGCGGGGGCAACAAGGACCCAATTCCACTGGTGGCAGGCTTGAGGTGGGCGGATTGGTTTCACAGGGGTTTCCAAGCGGAGCGGAAAAGGATTATCCCAATCTGTCCACCCAGAAGACGAACGCCATGGGATCAAGTCAAGTCTGGTCCCCCAGGGGCATACGGACACGGGTCCTTGAATCGGTATGGCTCCGCAATGGCGATGCCCTCAGTGACCAAAGCATGGATCCGAGACCGCGACATCGAGATTGCTGACCCGTTCCCGGCGCAGAGTGCTTGTCCGAATGCACCCGCGCTTGGGGGATTCCGGTATTCCACCTTGCGACGCAAGGGTCCGTGCTGATAGCTTTCAGAAACTATGGCGGCCATCGGGCGCTTTCAAAAAGGAGACGACGTCTTCCATGCCAAGGTTGTGGACGGGGAGATCTTCCGTCTCAACGGCGACGTGTTCGGCTCCCCCTCATTCGACAAGAAACCAACACCGCTCAAGGGGGTGAAGACCTTGGTTCCGGTGGTTCCATCGAAGATCATCGCGGTCGGGTTGAACTACGCCGATCACGCCCGGGAGTCCGGGAAGCCGCTGCCAAAGGAGCCGCTGTTCTGGCTGAAGGCACCGACCTCGCTGATTCCCGATGGCGCCAAGATCGAGATTCCCTTTCCGGTCCACCGGAATGATTTCGAGGCCGAACTGGCCATCATCATCGGCCGACGGGTGCGGAACGTGACGCCGGCCGCGGCGGCCCGTTATATCTTTGGTTACACTGCCTCGCAGGATGTGACGGATCGCACGATCCAGGCGTCGGAGAGCCAGTTCGCCCGGTCCAAGTCCTTCGACACGTTCACGCCGCTCGGGCCGTACGTGGAGACGAAGATTGATCCGCATGACCTGAGCATCCAGCTGTTTCAGAACGGCCAGTTGCGTCAGAACGGCAACACCAGCCAGCTGATCTTCAATTGCTTCGATCTGGTGAGCTTCATCTCAACGAACATGACCCTGCTTCCCGGCGACGTGATCCTGACCGGAACACCGTCCGGAGTGGGCCCGATCGAGTCTGCGGACCGGTTGGAGGTCCGCATCCAGGGGATGGCCCCGCTGGTAAACACCGTGAAGTAAGCAGTTTCTTGATGATCGACGTGCCCGGACGATTCCGGGCCTTTTTTTCATCCAATCCCGTTTTTTGCCGGGAATCCTCCCGGTTTCCCTGATTTCCGACATTTCCCTTTTCCCATGCGCTGGTCTCAAACGTTTGTTCCCACCCTCAAGGAATCTCCGTCGGATGCGGAGATCACATCCCACAAGTTGCTGCTCCGTGCCGGGCTGGTCCGGAAGCTCACCGGGGGTCTCTACACCTTCCTGCCGATGGGGCTGCGGGTTTTGCGGAAGATCGAACAGATCATCCGTGAGGAGATGAATCGTGCGGGAGGCATCGAGGTGCTGATGCCGGCGTTGCAGCCACCCGAGATCTGGCAGCAGTCGGGCCGTTACGAGACCGCTCGGGACGTGCTGTTCAAGGTGAAGGACAGCGCCCAGCGCGAATGGGTGCTGGGACCGACCCATGAAGAGGTCATCACCCATCTGGCGGCCTCGGAGATCAATTCGTACCGGCAGATGCCGAAGAATTTCTACCAGATCCAGACCAAGTTCCGGGACGAGATCCGGCCGCGCTTCGGCCTCATGCGCGCGAAGGAATTCATCATGAAGGACGCCTACTCCTTCGATGCGACCGACGAGGGTGCCATGGCGAGCTACCGCCGGATGTACGACGCGTACACACGCATCTTCAGCCGGTGTGGGTTGAAGGCCTTTCCGGTGGAGGCGGACACCGGCGTGATCGGTGGCAACTACTCGCACGAGTTCATGGTGCCGGCGGAGACGGGCGAAAATGACGTCGTCTACTGCGAGGCCAGCGGGTACGCGGCAAACATCGAGAAGGCGACCAGCCGCGGGCCGTTGCTTCCGACGCCTTCAGCCTCGACGGGGGCGTCCCCGGAGAAGTTCCCGACGCCGGGCGTGGTGACCATCGAAGCCCTGGCCGCGGCACCGTATGGCGTCGAGGCCCATCGTCAGATCAAGACGCTGGTCTACGTCGCGGATTCGGATGTCATCCTCATCCTGCTCCGCGGGGATGACCAATTGAACGAGGCCAAGCTGATGGCGCGCACGGGCGCGATCCAGGTGCGGCCGGCGACCCCAGAAGAATGCGCTTCGACGCTGGGGGCGCGTCCTGGGTCGCTCGGCGCGGTCACCGGTGTGCCCGCCAAGGTGAAGGTCTATGCGGACGAAGTCCTCCGGGGTGCGTCCGGCATGGTGACGGGTGCGAACGATGACGGGTTCCATTATCGGCACGTCGATATCGAACGGGACATCCGGGTGGGGCAGTGGGCGGATTTCCGGACGGTGCGGGCCGGAGAACTCGCGGTGGCCTCTGGCCAACCCTTGAAGATCCGCCGTGCGATCGAGGTGGGCCATGTCTTCAAGCTGGGAACCAAGTACAGCGAGAAGATGGGAGCGATGTTCCTGGCGGAAAGCGGACAGCGTTTCCCTTGCGTCATGGGATGCTACGGCATCGGCGTGACCCGGACTCTTCAGGCGGTGATCGAACAGTGCCATGACGACAACGGCATTTCCTGGCCGCTGGGTGTGGCGCCGTATCAGGTCTGCTTGACGCCGTTGTCCGTAGTGCCCGGCAGCCAGCCCTTGGTGCAGGCCGAGAAGCTGTACGCGGAGCTGACGGCAGCGGGCATCGAAGTGCTGATCGACGACCGGGATGAGCGCCCGGGCGTGAAGTTCAAGGATAGCGAGCTCGTGGGTTTTCCGCTGCGCGTGAACCTTGGCGAGAAGTCGCTCGCGAAAGGCGAGATCGAGGTCAAGCCGCGCAACGGAGCGATGTTCGCGGTACCTGTCGATCAGGCGACGACCCACGTTCTGGAATGGTTGCGGCAGCAGACGGCTCCGACGGTCGGCTGAGTTCAATCCCATCGGAATAAGCCATTTCGATGGATTGATGGAACTTGGTTTCTGACGGATGGCAACGGGTGGCGCGTAATTGTTGCGAAGGATGACGTCTTCCCTGTTGCGTTTGACCTGTACAGAACTGTAAGTTTTTCCTGACAGCTGTACTCCGGCAGGGATCAGGGCAAGCGGAGCGGTTGTCTCAGCTTGCACCTGATGTATGAAACACACACAGAACACCTACCCTGACCTCCAACGTGCGTTTTGCGCGCGCTACCGATGCTCCCCGGACGCCTTCGTTCGAAAGGCGTTCTGGAAGGGACTTCCCTTCCATGCCTGGCTGCTCGCTCCAATCATCGGTGGGATCGAGCACCCGAGATACCAGCACGATGTGGAAGTCCTCAAGACCATCGGCGAGGCTTCGTCGCTGGACGACCTGAACCGTGCGCTGGATGAGTTGTGGAGTTTGCAGGAACTCAACCGCGACTGGATCAGCCGTCTTCTCGGCCTCCGGTCATCGACAGCCCGGCTTTCGACGCTGTTGGTACCATTGATCGAGAAGGTTGAGGCGGCCCCGATGGCCGATTGCCTCCCCCGGGACCCCGGGACTGCGCCGACGGTCCAGTTGGACGGTCGCCATCGATCCTCGGAGTTCGCCCCCCAGCGGTTGCGTCGGGCTCTTCGAATCCATGGAGCGGTAACCGGAGGACAGGAGATCGACAAGGTCCTGACGCAGGAACAGATCTCGCGCCGGGAGTTGGAGGAACTGCTGGCGGAATTCGCCCTGCTGCGGGCGGAGGTCGGTTGGTTGCAGTCGTACCTCAGGGAAAGGCAGGAATTGGAGGAGAGACGCTCAATGAAGCAGGGGTTGCAGTCAGCCTCCGCCGCGTGAGCGGGTGAATTTTCCGGGAGTGGCTTTGATCCGCGGAGATTGCATTGTTGCCCGGTGAAGTTGCTGTTCATTGGAGACATCGTGGGGGAGCCGGGGCGTCGCGCCGTGCGGACGTTGCTGCCGGTGTTGCGGGTGCGGTTCGGTCTGGAGTTCGTGGTGGCCAATGCCGAGAACTCGGCCGGTGGAAACGGAATCACAGCGGCGACGGCGCAGGAGATCTTCATGGCGGGTGTAGACGTGATCACCAGCGGCGACCATGTCTGGGACCAGAAGGAGATCGTCGGGCTTCTGGCCAAGGACCCGCGCGTGTTGCGCCCTGCGAACTATCCGCCCGGCGTGGTGGGATCGGGCACGGTGATCATCGATCGGCCCTCGGGACCACCCGTTGCCGTGCTGAACCTTCAGGCGCGGACCTTCATGGCGCCGTTGGAGAACCCGTTCCTGGTGGCGCAGGCGGAGGTCGAGCGGTTGCGGGCGCGGACGCCGGTGATCTTTGTGGATTTCCACGGGGAGGCGACGTCCGAGAAGATCGCGATGGGGCGCATGCTCGATGGTCGCGTGAGCGCGGTGATCGGGACCCACACGCACGTTCAGACGGCGGATGAATGGGTGTTGCCCAAGGGAACGGCCTACCTGAGCGACGCCGGTTTCACGGGGCCCCACGACAGCGTGCTGGGACGCGAGGTGGAGCCGATCATCAAGCGCTTCCTGACGCAGATGCCGCAGCGGTTTGATGTCGCCTCGGGCCGGATCCTGCTTCAGGGCGCGGTGGTGGACATCGACGAGGCAACGGGACTGGCCCGGTCGATCGTGCGGGTGTCGGAGGCGTTGGGGGCTTGACCGGCCATGGCCCGCTCCCTCCAGGTCCGGCGTTGGTGGTGGGTGCTGGCGGCGACCGTCGGGATCGGGTTCGTTGGCGGGTATGTGTGGTGGGCTGGGCGGGTATCGAGGGAAGTAGAGCGGATCCTTTCATACAGCGGAGAGGTCCTTCCCGAGGAACAGAAACTCTCCAAAGACCTGATCCCGGCAGTAACGCGTGAAATGATCCGCGACGATACCCGTCTGGAGTCTTGGGCCAACTGGTTGGAGTCGCGGGTGCCTCCGGCAGTCTTTCCAACTTGGGCTCTGCCGGTTAGGGGGGCAGAGCGACAGGCGCGGATGGCCATGGCACTGGAACAGGGGCGGGGCAATGAGGAGATGATTGCCGTCTTTGAGGCCGCGTTCCCCAAGGTGGGTGGAGAATCTGCGCGATTCTTGCTCATGTACTACAACGAAGCCGCGCCGCCGTGGCACGCATCACGCAGCAGACTCTTCCTGGCGGCAACCTCAAGGCCTGACCCGGATCTCCGGGCGAACGGATGCTATCTCCTGAGGGAATTACCCGAGGATCGGAGATCGCCGCAGGTTCGGTCCAGGTTGCGTGAGCTTCTTGGCGATCAGGTTTCGCTGGTGCGTGAGGCGGCGGTGCTTGCGTCCGAAGACGTGGGCAAATGAGCCCTGGAACGGACCGGCAGCCGACCCGCATTGGGATCACGCGATCCGGAGCCCAAACGGAACGAACGGCTTGAAATCGGCGACGTTCAGCGTGGCCAGCGGTTGCTGTGCGAGCATGGCAGAGGCGGCAATGACACAGTCTGGCAATGAGCGTGAACGACGGCCGGTCTCGTTGAAAAGCCGGGCTGCGAGCATGGCGATGGATTCGTCCACCGGATGGATACGGTGCAGGATCGCACGGGATGCCACTTCCTCGGACGGCAGCAATGGACCGCTCAGGTACTCAGCCCAGGCAATCGCCGACGCATTCAGGGGTTCCCCCTGAATGATCCATTGTTCGACCTGAAGGGCTGCCGGCGTGCCCGACCGTGTGCTCGCAATCAGGAAGTTGGTGTCGAGGAACATGGGCGGTCTACTGCTTAACGCCTCGAATCGCTGGCCGTTTTCATCCAGGCATCCGTATCCACACGTCGGGAATCGACGCTCTGTTGCAGGTCTCGGAGCGCGCGAAGTCGCTGGGCGGACTCGGGCGGCAGTCTGGCGAGGATTTCGTCCCACTGGCCATCGTGGGAAGGATGGCTGACGGGCCCGGGGGCAGGGGACGCGCCGCCGATGGCTCCTTCCAGCAGGTGGATCGTTTCGCTGTTGAGGGATCGTCGATGGGCGGCTGCACGCTTCTTGAGCTGCAAATGGAGTCGCGGGGGTACGTTCTTTATCAGGAGCGAAGCCATGGTATCGGAACGGTATCGGTTCTTCTGCGGGCGTCAAAACTTGAAACTCCCCATGCGGGCGGGGACGTGGTTTCATCGCGCCCCGTTTTATGGATGATACGAATTCGTTGATCGAGCAGCGCCGTGCCAAGTTGGCGGCGCTTCAGGAACGCGGCATCAACCCGTTCATGAATAAGTTCACGCCGGACATCGGCTGTGGCGAAGCTCGGGCGAAATTCGAGGCCGGTGAACTGGCGGAGGGTGCGACGGTGGCGATCGCCGGGCGTCTGACGGCACACCGGGACATGGGCAAGAGCCAGTTCATCGACCTGAAGGACGTGTCGGGTCGGGTGCAGGTGTATGCGCAGAAGCAGGCGTTGGGCGACGAGGCCTTCGAGATCTTCAAGCACCTGGACATCGCGGATTTCATCGGGGTGAAGGGCACGATCTTCCGGACGCGGACGGGCGAGCCGAGCATCAAGGCGGAGTCGTTTGTCATCCTGTCAAAGGCGCTGCGGCCGCCGCCGGCCAAGTGGCACGGGCTGGAAGACACCGAGGTGCGCTACCGCCAACGCTACCTGGACCTGATCGCGAACGACGACGTGAAGGCCGTCTTCCTGAAGCGGTCGGCGATCGTGCGGGAGATCCGGAATTTCTTCCATGGGCGTGGATACGTCGAGGTGGAGACCCCGATGATGCAGGCGATCCCGGGGGGCGCGGCGGCGCAGCCGTTCAAGACCTGGCACAATGCGCTCGGGTGCGAGTTCTTCATGCGGATCGCGCTGGAGTTGTACCTGAAGCGGTTGCTGGTGGGCGGCGTGGACAAGGTGTTCGAGATCGGCCGGAACTTCCGCAACGAGGGCCTGTCGCGTCGGCACAACCCGGAATTCACCATGCTGGAGGCCTACGAGGCCTACGGGGATTACGCGACCATGATGGACACGGTCGAATCGCTGATCCGGCACGTGGCGCAGGCGGTCCTCGGGACCCTGGTCATCGAGCACAGGAACGCGCAGGGCGACGTCTACAAGACCATCGATCTCACGCACTGGCGCCGGGTCTCGTACAAGGATCTCGTGCGCGAGAAGGCGGGCGAAGACTGGTTCCGGGTGACGCCCGAGGAGCGTCGGCGTCGGGCGGTGGAAGACCTCAAGCTCGGGGGCGACATCGCCGCAGCGTACGAGGATTTCGAGGTGACGGGGGCGGTGTTCGAGAAGTTGGTGGAACCGACTTTGATCCAGCCGACCTTCGTGACGCATCTCCCGAAGGAATTGGTGCCGCTGGCGAAGCTTTCGCCGGACGATCCGACGACGGTCGAGGTGTTCGAATGCTGCATCAACGGGCAGGAGATCTCGCCGGGGTACACTGAGCAGAACAACCCGATCGAACAACGGGAGCGGTTGGAACAGCAGGCGGGCGGCGAGCAGCAGAAGCTCGACGAGGATTTCCTGGTCGCTCTGGAACATGGCATGCCACCGGCCGGCGGCATCGGCATCGGCATCGACCGGCTCTGCATGATGCTCCTCGGTCAGGAGAGCATCCGGGATGTCATCCTGTTCCCGCAGCTGAAGCCGAAGGGCTGAGGCGGAGATTGGGAGTGGATTGGTCCACAGATGGTGCGGTCCACAGATTGCACAGATTCCACAGATGGGGCGGAGGGGTGGTCCACAGATTGCACAGATTCCACAGATGGGGTGGAGGGGTGGTCCACAGATTGCACGGATTCCACAGATGGGTGGGGACAATCAGGGGAGTCAGAGGTTGCTCGTGCGGGGGCGACACCCCGACGTTCAGTGGACGATTCACCCGCGGGTTGGGTGCGCGACTTTTCAACCTCACGGAATCTGTGAAATCTGTGAAATCTGTGGATCGTAGATGTTCCTATGCATCTGCTAAATCTGCGGATTCGACAGTCCTTTCGGTGACGGGTCGCATTCCGGCTGTTCGGTGGCTGCCGGGTGCGGTATCCGGTGGGCATGCTGAATCGGTGGATGGTCCTGTTGTGGATTCCGTGGGCGTTGGCGATGGGTGCTGAGCCTACCTTGGTGGAACGACTCGGGTATCCGGCTGGGTCACGGTTGCTCATCATCAACGGCGACGATGCCGGGATGTGTCACACGGCCAACGTGGCCACCATCGAGTCGATGGAGAAGGGCCTGATGACCAGCGCCACGATCATGGTTCCATGTCCGTGGTTCGGTGAAATAGTCCGGTACGCGAAGGCGCATCCGGAGAAGGACTTTGGCCTGCACCTTTGCCAGACGTCCGAATGGCAGGTGTATCGGTGGGGTCCGGTGGCTCCGCGGGCGGAGGTGCCGGGCCTGATCGATCCGGACGGGTATTTCTGGCACGAGGTGCCGCAGGTGTACGCCAGCGCGAAGCCGGAGGAGGCCTACATCGAATCGCGGGCGCAGGTGAAGAAGGCGTTGGCAGCCGGGATTGACGTCACCCACCTCGATTCCCACATGGGCACGCTGCAGTTGCACCCGGCGTACGTGGAGCAGTACCTGAAGCTGGCGGTGGAGTTCGACCTGCCGGTGCGGATGGCGTCGCAGGCGACGCTGGAGAAGAACAACGGCGGATCCATCCGGGCGGCGTTCGCTGCCCAGGGCATCGTCTTTCCGGATGATTTCATCTACGAGGACCTCAAGGACGAGCCCAGGGACGTGAAGGGGTACTGGATGCGGAAGCTGTCGACGCTGAAGCCGGGGGTGACGGAACTCTTCATCCACGCAGGGCAGCCGACCGAGGAATTGAAGGCGGTCACGGGCAGTTGGCGGACGCGTTCGGAGGAGTTTGAGGTGTTTACCCGGGACCCCGAGATGCGGGCGTTGCTGGAGCGGGAAAGGGTGGTTCGGATCGGGTGGCGACCCCTGCGCGAGCTGCAACGGCGGGATCGGGCGGCCAAACCGGCGGGGAAATGAGGGGGTTGGCATCGCACGGTTTCCGAGGTTTGGCCTTGGCAGTGCGACCCGGAAAACTTTCACTCGCCCCGCAACTTTCCCGGTTCGCCAACGATCAAGTGAGGCAGCTGGAATCACGATGGCATTCACGTCACTCAAGTCAGTCTTTGCCCGGGCAGCCCTTGCGAGTCCCGATCAAGTGGACTCCTGGTCCCGGGCTTGGCGATTGGCGACCGACAACGGGTCGCAGGAACCCCGGCTGACTTTCTTCGCCCGTGAAGCCGGTCTCTCTGAGGACGGGTTCCTGCAGAAGCTGGCGGAATCCCTCGGCTGGCCCTACGTCGACATGAAGGGCGTGGCCGTCTCCTCCGAGGTCTGCCGGCGGATCTCCACCAAGGTGGCCTTCCAGTACTTCGCGATGCCGATCGCGGTGGAGGACGACGTCCTGAAGGTGGCGGTGAGCGATCCGTTTGACGCGTCAATGCTGGGGGCGGTGCAATTCGAGGCGCGTGGTCCCGTCCAGTTCGTCCTGGCCCCCCGGGTGGAAATCGAGAAGTCCCTCAAGCGGTACTACGGCGTCGGTGCCGAGACACTGGACGAGATGGGCGAGGACGAATCGATCGACATCGAGATTGCCGACAGCCGCGAGATCACCGGCGATGATCAGGAGGCCTCGGTCATCAAGTTCGTCAACCAGGTCATCTGGGAAGCCTTCAAGGACCGGGCGACGGACATCCATTTCGAACCGTCCGAAGACGAGTTGCGCATCCGGTATCGCATCGATGGTATCCTGCACCAGACGCCGTTGCCCCCGCAGATCAAGCGCTACCAGGCGGCGCTGATTTCCCGTATCAAGGTGATGAGCGGGATGAACATCGCCGAGAAGCGCCTGCCGCAGGACGGCCGCATCAACGTCCGGATCAAGGGCGAGGAGATCGACATCCGCGTGTCGACGGTGCCGACGGTCTGGGGTGAGTCGGTTTCCCTCCGTCTGTTGACGCGCGGCAAGATCTTTTTCGGGCTGGACCGGTTGGGCTTCGGAGAGAAGGAGGAAGCCCAGATCCGCGACATCATCGTGAAGCCACACGGGATCTTCCTCGTGACGGGCCCCACGGGTTCCGGAAAATCCACGTCCCTTTACGCGTTCCTGTCGACGATCAACTCGGTGACGAAGCGGATCATCACGATCGAGGAGCCGGTTGAGTACGAGTTGAAGGGGATCAACCAGATCCCGGTGCGTGCGGACATCGGGCTGACCTTCGCGGTCGGGTTGCGCCACATCCTGCGTCAGGATCCGAACGTCGTGATGGTCGGCGAAATCCGTGACCTTGAGACAGCCGAGATCGCGATCCGTGCATCGCTGACGGGTCACCTGGTGTTCAGCACGCTGCACACGAATGACGCGCCCAGTGCGTTCACGCGGTTGATCGACATGGGCATCGAACCCTTCCTGGTGGCCTCCTCCGTGGAAGCCGTGATGGCCCAACGCCTCGTCCGGACGATCTGTCCGCACTGCAAGACGCCGCAGAAGGTGGATCACGATTATCTGGGCAAGATCGGCTTTCCGGCCGACCAGATTGATTCGACCACCTTCCTGAAGGGTGCGGGGTGCGAGGAGTGCCGGCAGTTGGGGTATCAGGGGCGGACCGGCATTCACGAGTTGTTGGTGATGTCGGAATCGATCCGGCCGTTGGTGTTGAACCGGGCCCCGGCAACCACGATCAGCGCTGCTGCGCGCGCCCAGGCGATGCGGACGCTGCGCGAGGATGGCTGGCGCAAGGTCCGGTTGGGACAGACGACCATCGAGGAAGTACTGCGCGTGACCCAGACCGAGGAGCACGTGAAGGGGTTGATCGGGGATGAGAAAGCGGGGGTGCGATGAGCAAACGGAAGACCCGCGAGAACGTCTGTCATGTCCTCGTCGAGGGCGACACCGCTGGCCAGGTCCTGATTTTCGAGCGCACCAAGGATGGGGTGAAGGAAGCCGGGCAGGTGGCCGTGCCTTCCAATGGTGCCGTTCCTGCGAAGGTCGGCGCCCGTGACTGGCAATTGCTCCTCAAGCCGCGTCTCGACGTGGCGTGGATGAGCGGTGAGGACGTCTGCCTCCGGTTGATCGAACTTCCCACCTCGGATCCCGCCGAGGTGGCCTCGATGGTGGACATCCAACTGGAGAAGATTTCGCCGTTGCCGCCGAGTCAGGTGGTTGCGGGTTTTGAGGTGTTGGGCGCATTGCCGTCGGGTGGCGTTTCCGTGCTGGTGGTGATTGCCCCGCGTTCGGCGGTGGAGGCTCGGCTGGATGCACTGCGGGCCAGAGGATTCGTGGTGGATCGCCTCGACGTGGCGATGGCACGGGAGTTGGCATCGCAGGGCACGGAAGATGGACTGTGGATCATCACGGATCCGGGCGAGACCCCGGGATTGCTCATCACGGCGTGGCGGACCGGCGGCCAATGGCGGCAGGTGGACGTGCTCAGGATTCCGGCGGGTGAATCTGCCGGCGAGGTGCTGGTTTCGTCGCTGACCCGCGTTGCCTGGGCTGCGGAATTGGACGGATGGCTGACGGGAAGCGTACCCCGGGTCCGGTTGGTGACCGGTGAAGCGATGGGCCGTCAGTTGGAAGGCCCCCTTTCGGATTGGAGCGGACAGACGGTGGATCGGCGAAGCCTGCGTGAGGCACGGGTGACGGCGTCGGACACGGCGCGGGAAGCCCTTTCCGGTCGCGGGTTGACCCTGGTTCCCGTGGAGACGGCCACGCGGAATCGTCAGGCGTTCGTGGACCGGTTGTGGGTGCGCGGATTGGGAACGATTGGCGTGACGTATCTGGTGCTCGTGCTCGGATACCTCGCGTGGCTGAACTACCAGAAGGGCATCCTTGAAGAGGAGAAGGTGAACCTGAAGGGACTCGCCAACCATTACACCAACGCCCTTCGGCTGAAGGATCAGGTGCTGATCCTCGAAGAGCAGGTAAACCTCCGGTTCGCCGCGCTGGATTGCTGGAAGGTGGCGGTCGAGAAGCTGCCCTCCTCGATGACGTTGACGACGATGAATTTCGTGCGCGGCAAGACGCTGCGACTGGACGGAACGGTCGATCCCTCGGCCCGGGAGGACGTCACCAAGTACAATTCTGAACTGGCGGCTGTTGAGGTCCGGGGACAGAAGCTCTTTGGCACCGTGAAGCCCGCCCAGCAGACCGTGCGTGGGAGCGTGGCGACCTGGAGTTTCGAAGCGGAGCTGAACCGGCTCGATTCAAAGGAGGGCAAATGACCGCGTGGTTTGACCGCATGAACCTCCAGCCGCAGGAGCGGCGCCTGGTGCTCGGCGCGATGGTCGTGATGGCGCTGCTGGTGAACTACTGGTTCGTCTGGCCCTACTTTCAGGAATACTCGGAAGTCTCCAAGGGGCTCGACGAAACCCAGCGCATCCAGGGGCGGTACCTTTCGGAGACCACCAAGACCAACGCTTACCTGGTGAAGCTGCGTGACCTGCAGTCGCGAGGCGGCCAGGTGGCCAGTGACGATGCCGCCAACCAGCTGCAACAGACCATCAACAAGGCCGCTGCAAGCGCCGGCGTGCAGATCAACAGCATGATCCCGTCCACGGTTTCCGCCCGTGGGGCCAATGGTCAGACCAACCAGTTCTTTGATGACATCCAGGTCACTGTTTCCATGGTTTCCGGCGAGCCCGAGTTGGTGGACTTCCTGTACGAACTCGGTGCTGGCGACTCCATGGTCCGGGTGCGTGATGTCTCGAACCTCCGGCTCGATCCCTCGCAGACCAAATTGCAGGCAACCCTGACGCTGGTCGCCAGCGTGCAGAAAAAGGCTCCCGCCCCCGTGGCGAAGCCTGCGACGACTCCCAAACCCGCAGTTCCGGGGACGCGCCCGGCCACCACCAACCGTCCCCCGAAGTAAAGGATTCCCGTGAACGTGAACAAATTGGCCCTTTGGTTGGCTGCCATCGCCACCGCCGCGGATTTTGCCCTCGCCCAGACTCCTGCGACCGCGATTCCTGCGCCGCCCGCAGCAACGGCCGTAGCCGCCGAGACCAAGCCCGACGCTGCCTCCACCACACCCGCCACCACTCCGGCGGCTCCGGCCGTCACCCCGCCCGGCGTTCCGGTGCCACGTCCGGCGACCAATCGCGTCGCCGTCCCCTCGCAGTTTCGACGGACGGCAACCAACGCGGCCCCCGCCTCCACGAGCGTTACTCCGCGGCCGGCTCCGGGTGGAGTGCCGACTTTCCGGCCCGGTGCAGGCGTGCCGGGGGCCAACCCCGGGCAAAGGCCCGGAACTCCGGCAGCGCCGGGAGCCGGCCCTGTCAGCGCTGCCGATCAGGAGGCGAATGATGCCGCGGTCGAGGCCGCGAAGGCCGCGCGGGATACAGGCGACCTGTCGAGCCTCGTGGAAGCGGCCAAGTTCCGGAACATGCCCCTGGAACAGATGCTCGACGCGTTCTACGCCCCCCTGACCGGTCGTACCGTCCTTCGAGGTCAGGGCTTGAATCTCCAGACGGCGATCACCTACCTCCCGACCAAGCCGCTATCCGTCGAGGAAACGATCCAGGCGATGGATACGGTGATGGCGCTGAACCAGATCACCACGATACCCACAGGCGAGAACTTCATCCTCGTCGTGCCCTCGCAGCAGGCGATGCAGATGGGTGCGAAGTTCAGTTCCGGCGGTGCCACGAACTACGCGGAAGCCAGCCAGTTCGTCACCCATGTCGTCCAGGTGAAGCACATCGATCCCAAGGAAGCCGTCGAACTGGCCAAGGCCTTCGCTTCGGCCCAGGGCGCGAACGGCACCGTGGCGCTCGAAAGCACCAAGACCATCATCCTTCGCGACTTCGCCATCAACGTGAAGCGCATGCTCGAGGTCATCGAGAAGGTCGACGTCGAGGTCGAGGACGAGTTCATCCTTGAGGTCATCCCCATCCGGTACGGAAAGGTCGAGGACATCCATCAGAGCCTGACCAGCGTGATCAGCGGCACGAGTGGGGGCGGGGGCGGTGGCGTGGGTTCGCTGGGTACCGGATTTGGAAACCAAGGCGGCTTCAATCAGGGCGGGTTCAACAATTCCCGGCGCAACACCGGATTCAACCGGTCCGGGATGAACTCCGGATATGGCAGCGGCTTCGGCAGCGGCTTCAACAACCGCAGTTCAGGTGGTTTCTTCCAGAACGAGGCCAACCGTCCGGTGCGCACCGAGGAGGAGGCGCTGGAGGAATTGCGCGAGTTCTTCCCGAATCAGGTGGCCGCACCGGTGCGCGTGACGACGCCGACGACCACCAGCAGTTCAGGCCAGACCTTCCAGAGTCGATTGAACAGTGCCGGTCGTGGCGGGCAAGGGCAGGGGGGATTGGGCACGTTGGGTGAGCTGAACCAGAACGCCAGCATCACGCCCGACCTGCGCTCGAATTCCCTGATCGTCTACGCCCGCAAGAAGGACATCGCCAAGATCAAGGAGGTCGTCTCCAAGGTCGACACCCTCCTCGCGCAGGTGCTCATCGAAGCGATCATCATGGAGGTGTCCTTGAACGACACCCTCAACTACGGCGTGACCGCTGGGCAGCGGCCGAAGCAGTTCAATGGGAACCCCAACGTGACCGGGGGTGGCACCATGAACAACAACGGCAATGTCCTGGGAACGGGGCAGTCGTTCCTCGGCGGCCTTTCCTCGTCGGCCTCCAACTTCCCATCCTCGTCCGGACTGTCCTACTTCATGCAGTTGGGCCAGAACTGGGATCTCGCCGCCAATGCCCTCGCGACGGACTCCCGGGTGAACGTCGTGCAAAGGCCACGAGTGCTCACCTCGCACGCAACACCGGGCAGCTTCCAGGTCGGTTCCGAGGTGCCCTTCGTCACCGGATCCTTCAACGGCGGCAGCTTCGGCAACTCGACGCAGATCCAGCGCCAGTTCGTCGGCGTGGCCCTCGATGTCATCCCCTTCATCACCCCGGACAGCTTGGTGGTGATGGAGATCAACCAGACCATCGACCAGCTCGGACCCAGCGTCAGCATCGACGGCAACGATGTTCCCTCCACCCAGACCCGGACTGCGTCCTCGACGGTGACCGTCCGCAACAAGGAAGCGATCCTCCTGGGTGGGTACATCACGTCGAACACGTCCCGCTCCCGGGCTGGCGTCCCAATTCTCTCCAGCATCCCGGTACTCGGAAACCTGTTCTCGTCGCGCTCCCGCAATGGTGCCCGGACGGAGCTCATGGTCCTGATGCGGCCCACGGTTCTTCCCACGCCGACCGATGCCGCCAACATGGCGGATGAGGAGCGCGCGCGCCTGCCAGGTGTCCGCGTGGCGGAGCAGGAATTCGAGCAAACCGAGCGTGAGGAGAACCGCAAGGCCGACAAGCAGAACGCCGCCGCCCGCAAGCGCGAACAGCGTGAGAAGGAGAAGCGGTAGCAGGCAGGAAGCCCAGCCCCAGCCTCCTCACGTCGACTGCTACGATGGGGCGGGTAGCTGACGAGGTAACGAGGCAGTGGTTGGACCTCAGCCTCCTCACGTCGACTGCTACGATTGGATCCTTAAACTTTTTTTTGAACGCTGGGGCCATCTGCTGTCTACTTGCGCGAAGCCAGTTCGAGCGCAAAGGACAGCTCGCCGTCGAAGGACGAGTCGGGGTCCCGGAACATTTGTCCCGGGGGCCCGTTTTGCGCGTTGAATGGCTCAAAAGACAATCCGACATGATAACCGTTGAGAATCTCGTCAAGGAGTTCGGCACCAAGCGTGCCGTGAACGGAGTCTCGTTCGAGGTGAAGCCTGGCGAAGTGCTGGGGTTCCTTGGGCCAAACGGCGCGGGCAAGTCCACGACCATGCGGATCATCACCGGATTCATGCCGGCCACATCGGGCCGGGTGACCGTGGGTGGCCATGACATCGTTGACAGCCCGTTGGCAGCCAAGCGGCTCATGGGATACCTCCCGGAAAGCGCGCCGAGTTACTCGGACATGACTGTGCATGGCTTCCTGAACTGGGCGGCGGAGATGCGTGGGCTTTCCGGTTCCGCCCGTCAGGATGCGATCCGCCGGGTGACCGGCCTCTGCTTCCTGGAGAACGTCCTTCACCAATCCGTGGACACCCTCTCCAAGGGCTATCGCCATCGTACGTGCCTGGCGCAGGCGCTGATCCACGATCCGGAAATCCTGATCCTGGATGAGCCCACCGACGGCCTCGATCCGAACCAGAAGTTCGAGGTCCGGCAGTTGATCCGGCGCATGGGCGAGAAGAAGATCATCATCTTCAGCACGCACATCCTGGAAGAGGTCGAGGCCTGCTGTACCCGGGCGATCATCATCGACCGGGGCGTGGTCGTGGCCAATGGCACACCGGCCCAGCTCAAGGCAAAGTCCGAATTGGCCGGGAGCGTGACCGTGCGGGTGCACGGTGTGGGTGTCGAAGCCGTCCGGACGAAGCTCGCGCAGTTGGGGGTGGCCGGAAAGGTCAGCGCCCAGGCGGAGGGAAATACTGTTTCGGCCCGGGTCCAACCGCGGGAACGCGGTCAGGGTGCCGATCTGGCCAGCGCGGTCGCGGATGTCGTGGCCAAGGAGGGGTGGCGGTTCGACGAACTGCACACCGAGGAGGGGCGCCTGGACGATGTCTTCCGCGCCATCACCAAGCCGGACACGGCGAAGGCAGCGGCCTGATTCACGAAACAACTTCAACCTGGTCCGGGCTTCGTCCCCACGATGGGTGCCAGCCTGGTCCGTACCGAACAATTGACCGCTATGAACGAAGGATTCCGTAACGTCTGGACCATCTCGAAACGAGAGTTGGGCGGGTACTTCAACTCGCCCGTGGCCTATGTGTTCATCGTCATCTTCCTGCTGTTGACCGGCTTCTTCACCTTCAGCCTGGGCTTCTACCACGAACGTGGTCAGGCCTCGCTGGCGGAGCCGTTCTTCAGCTGGCATCCGTGGCTCTATCTCTTCCTGGTTCCTTCCGTGGGCATGCGCCTGTGGGCGGAGGAACGGCGGAGCGGAACGCTGGAGCTTTTGCTGACGATGCCGATCGCTCCCTGGCAGGCGATTGTCGGCAAGTTCCTCGCGAGCTGGCTGTTCCTCGCCATTGCCCTTGCGCTGACCTTCCCGGTCGTGTTGACCACCGCGTACCTCGGTGACCCGGACAATGGCGCGATCATCTCGGGCTACGTCGGCAGCCTGCTGTTGGCGGGCGCCTACCTTGGCGTGACCGAACTCATGTCGGCCATCACCCGCAACCAGATCATCGCATTCATCATCTCGGTGGTGGTCTGCTTCCTCCTGTTGCTGTGCGGGTGGGAACCGGTGACCCAATTCCTGGTGAACCACGTGCCTGAAGGACTGGTGAGCCTCGTGAAGGGCATGTCGACCTGGCACCACTTCGGTACGTTCCAGAAGGGGCTGATCGACCTGCGCGATGTCGTGTACTTCGGATCCGTGATTGGCTTCTCCCTGTTCACCACGAGCGTGGTGTTGCGGGGTGTGCGTGGAGCCTGAACCTCAACCCTGAAATCCCAGACCATGAAACAGTCCAAATTCCAGGCCTTGATGTTTTCCACCATCGGCGTGGCGGTGGCCTTCGCCGTGGTGGTCCTGTTCAACTTCGTGATCAGCCGGTCACCCGTCCGGCTCGATCTCACCGAGAACAAGATGCATTCCCTCTCGGATGGCACGCGCCAGATCCTGGAGCGCGTCGCCAAGAGTGACACGCCCGTGATCGTGAACTTCTATGCGTCGCAGAAGGGCAACCGCCTTCCGCCGATGGAGGAAGTCTACGCCCGCCAGGTCGAGGATCTCCTGACTGGATTCGCGAATGCCTCGAAGGGAATGCTCCGCGTGAAGAAGTTCGATCCGCAGCCAGACTCCGAGGAGGAGGACGCGGCCCGCATCGACGGCGTGGAGCCGCAGGCGAACCCGCAGACCGGCGAACCGTATTACCTCGGCCTGTCGATCACGCTCGATCCCCAGAAAGTCGCCGTGCCCGCGCTTTCCGTGCAACGCGACCGTCTGCTGGAGTACGACCTCGCCCGGGCGGTGTCGCAGGTCCTCCAGACCACCAAGCCCGTCATCGGTGTCATGACGCCCCTGCCGGCATTCGGCGCGCCCAGCAATCCCATGATGATGCGCATGGGCCAGCAGGGCAGCGACCCGTGGGTGTTCATCAATGAGCTCAAGCGCGACTTTGATGTCCAGCAGGTCGGCATGGACGTCGAGGCGATCGACCCGAAGATCAACGTCCTCCTCGTCATCCATCCCAAGGACATCTCGGACAAGGCCCAGTTCGCCCTCGACCAGTTCGTGCTCCGGGGCGGCCGCCTCGTGGCGATGCTCGACGGCATGTGCCTCGCGGATAACCGCAATCCGAATCCGATGGGATTCAACATGGCGGGCGGATCCACGATGCCGAAGCTCCTCAAGGGTTGGGGCATTGAGTTCGACACCGCCAAGGTCGTTGCGGATGCCCAATACTCGCGCGAGCTGGCGACGCAGGCCGGTCGGCCGCCGGCTCCAGCGCCGGCGTTCCTGTTCCTCACGAAGGACGCCGTGGCACAGGGCGATGCCGTGTTTGGCCAATCGGACAACATCCTGTTGCCGTTTGCTGGCGCGTTCACTGGGAAGCCTGCGGATGGCCTGAAGCAGGAAGTCCTGATCCACAGCAGCAAGGATTCGCAGTTGGTCGACGGCATGACGGCGCAGCTCAATGGCCAGAAGGTCATGGATGACTTCAATCCCAGCGGGATCGAGTACGCCCTGGCGATCCGGCTGACCGGCAAGTTCAAGACTGCATTCCCCGACGGAAAGCCGGGCGACGCGAAGCCGGCCGACGAAGCCAAGGACGGCGAGAAGAAGGACGAGGCCAAGGGCGACTGGCTCAAGGAATCCAAGGCCGAGGGCATCGTCTACCTCTTCGGCGATTCCGACCTCATCTACGATCCGTTCTGCGTGCAGATCAACCGCATGATGCGATTGGCCATGCCCTTCAACGGCAACCTGGCGCTCGGCCAGAACCTCGTGGAGCAGATCGCCGGTGATTCGTCCCTGATCGGTGCCCGCAGCCGCGCCACCGTCCAGCGCCCGTTCACCGTGGTCCTCCAGAAGAAGGCCGAGGCCGAGAAGCGCTTCCAGGCCGAGATCGCCCGATTCCAGAAGGAAGCGGATGAGTCCGGCGCCCGCATCTCCGAGATCCAGAGCAAGAAGGAAGGGAACCAGAAGTTCATCCTCTCGCCGGAGGCGAAGGTGGAATACGAGAAGCTCAAGAAGAAGCAGGTCGAGGCCAACCGCCAGCTGCGCAACGTCCGCAAGGAACTGCGTCAGGAGGTCGAGGCGCTCGAGTTCAAGAGCAAGCTCGTCAACATCGTCGGCATGCCCTTGATCGTTGCCGGAACCGGCATCGGACTGGCCATCGCCCGTCGTCGTCGTACCGCTGCTCGTTAACCCCAAACACGAATCTGCGTATGAAGGGAAAACAACTGTTGTACCTCGTGGTCGCGCTCCTCGTTCTGGGAGGCGCCGGACTGTACCTGCGCAAGCAGGACGATGCCCGGATCGCGGGCTCCAAGGTCGGGATGGGCCAGAAGGTCCTGGGCACCCTCGACATCAACGACGTTGCCGGACTCCGCATCCGTGCCGGCAGCAACCAGCTGAACGTCGTTCGCGAAGGCGACATCTGGGTGGTGAAGGAGCGCGGAAGCTATGCCGCCAGCTTCAGCAACCTTTCGGAGTTCCTGCGCAAGCTGGATGACCTGAAGGTTACCCGTCCGCTCGAACTCGGTCCTTCACGTCTTGCCGCCCTGGATCTTGTCGAACCCGACAAGGGCAACGGCGTTCAGGTGGAATTGCTGGCCACCGATGGCAAGCCCCTCAAGTCGATCCTGCTTGGAAAGACCCACAGCCGCGCCGGTGAAGATTCCTCCCCGTTCGGCGGAGGCGGCATGGCCAACGGCCGCTACCTCATGGTGGGCTCGGACATCAAGACCGTCGCGCTCGTCTCGGATCCCCTCAACAATGCCGAGACGCGTCCCGAGGAATGGCTGGACAAGGAGTTCCTCAAGGTGGAGCTCCCGAAGCGCATCGAACTCGTCCGCGCCGACGCGACCAACAGCTTCACCCTTTCCCGGACCAACGAGTTCGGGGAATGGCAGCTCGCGGATGCGGGACCGGAGGAGAAGTTGGACGCCGGCAAGCTGGGTGTGTTCGGGAGCGTCCTGAGCGCGCCGACGTTCAGTGATGTCCGGATCAATCCCGACATCGCGGCCCTGGGCCTCGACAAGCCCTCGATCGCCCGAATCACGACCACCGCTGGTTTCACCTACGAGATCAAGGTCGGCACGTCCCAGGCCAATGAGGAGTATCCCATCCAGGTGAGCGTGACCGCCGACCTCAAGAAGGAGCGGACGCCCGCGGCCGATGAGAAGCCCGAGGACAAGGAGAAGCTCGACAAGGAGTTCAAGGAGAAGCTCGCGAAGCTCGAGCAGAAGCTGAAGACCGAGCAGGCCTACGCCAAGTGGACCTACATGGTCAGCAAGTGGACCATTGATCCGATCCTCAAGAACCGCTCCGACCTCTTTGCTGACAAGAAGGCCGAGGGAGCGCCTGCGGGTGAAGGCGGCCTGCCTCCGGGACTCAACATCCCCGGACTGAACCTTCCCGGCGCGGGCGGTGGGTTGCCCAATCAGCCCTAGCCGATCCGATCTGTATCAGGGGCGTGGATGCCATGGGCATCCACGCCCCTTTTTTGTTCCAAGGGCGACGGTAGCAACCGTGCAGCGAAGGTTAGGCGCAGCTTCAAGCTGTCCTCTTTCCAGAACGGAGCGGCGACGTCCTCGTCGCCATTCCCAGGACGATGAGGAGGATTCTGGAGCCTCAGGACGCGAGCAACGCGGCCGCATCGATGCCGCGGAGCTCGAACAACCGTCGGATCGTATCTTCGATCAGGTTGTTCGGGCAGGAGGCACCGGCGGTGATGCCCACGGTCACCGGGCCTTCGAGGGGCAGCCAACTCTTCGTGTGGACTTCCTCGGCGATGTGTTGGTTCCAGTGCTCGATGTGGGTGGCCGACTCCATCTTGGCCGCGTTCTTGATGAAGTAGGTCGGCAGGACCTTCTCGCCCATCTCGGCAAGATGGGAGGTGTTGGAGGAGTTGTACCCTCCCACGACGATCAGAAGATCCATGGGTGTCTTCAGGAGCTTCTGAAGGGCGTCCTGCCGGTCCTGGGTTGCGCCGCAGATGGTGTCGAACACACGGAAATGCTGGCCCACTTCCAAACCGCCGTACCGACGCTCCATGGCCGCACGGATACGCCGCTGGACCTCTTCGGTCTCACCACGGAGCATCGTCGTCTGGTTCGCGACACCCACGGAGACCAGATGCAGGTCCGGATCGAACCCGGGCGAGTACGCTCCCTTGAACCGTTCGAGGAAGGCCACGCGATCGCCTCCGTGCTCGATGTAGTGACAGACCGCGTCGGTCTCAGCCAGGTCAAAGACCACGAGGTAGTGTCCCGTTCCATAGGCGGTTGCCTGTGACGTGGTCGCCTTCGTCTCCTCGTGCCGTGCCTTTCCGTGGATGATGCTGGTGACGCCGTCCTTGCTGTAGCTGCGCACCCGCTTCCAGACGCTCATCACGTCGCCGCAGGTCGTGTCGACCGTTTGGCAACCCTGCTCCTCGATCCGACGGCGGGTGGCCACCTCGGTGCCGAAGGCAGGAATGAGAACCACGTCGTCGGGTCCGAGCCCAAGGTTCGCGAGCTCCTCGTCCGAAGGCTTCGGGGAGATGGAGACGATGCCCAGGTTCCGGATCTGATCGTTCACCTCCGGATTGTGGATGATTTCTCCCAGGAGGAAGATCCGCGCTGGCGCAGGAAAGCATCGGCGGGCCGCGTAGGCGAGGTCGATCGCCCGTTCGACGCCGTAACAGAAGCCAAACTCCTTCGCGAGCTTGATGGTCAGGCCGCCGTGCGACAGTTGTCCGCCGTTGGCGCGGATCCGTTCGACGAGTTCGCTGCGGTAGTGCGCGACAACCTGCGCGGCGACGGCCTCCATGACGCCCGGGCGACGCAGATTGACGCGCTTCGGTGCGGCGGAGGAGACGGGCGATTCAGTGGCCATGACGGCGTCATGGTACCTGACACCGTTCACGAGTCGAGCGGGTGATTCCGCGGGAGTTGCCAGTGGGCGCATCTGGACACTGCCCCGCATGCAACGGGGTGGCGACGTCCTCGTCGCCGTTCCAAAGCCATTCCCAATGGCGATGTGGACATCGCCGCCCCGAATCCTTTCAAAAGGGCTCAGTGTCCAGATGTGCCAGTTGCCAGTCGCGAGCTGGGAATCAAGAAATCCGGGATCACGGTTTGACAGTCTGCCTCTGCGTTGGAAACGTCCCACCTGAGTCTCTCTATGGAATCCCCCTCCAGCACCCGTACCACGCCCGGCGCGTGGCTTTCTTTTGCTTCAGCTTCGCGCGATCTGCCCTCCGGGTTGGTGGTCTTCCTCGTCGCCCTGCCGCTTTGTCTGGGCATTGCGCTCGCTTCCGGCGCTCCGCTGCTCTCGGGAATCATCGCGGGAATCATCGGTGGCATCGTCGTCGGGGTTTTGTCCGGTTCGGAGGTGTCCGTCAGTGGGCCGGCGGCAGGATTGGCGGTGATCGTCCTGGTTTCCATCCAGAAGCTGGGGGCTTACGAGGTGTTCGCGTTGGCGGTCCTGATTTCCGGCGTCCTGCAATGGATCCTCGGGATTGTCCGGGCGGGGGCCATCGGCGACTTCATTCCCAACTCGGTGATCAAGGGGATGCTGGCGGCGATCGGGTTGGTCCTGATCCTGAAGCAGATTCCCCATGCGCTGGGGAATGACCACGACTTCGAGGGCGACGAATCCTTCCAGCAACCGGACAAGCTCAACACCTTCAGCGAGATCCTGGCCACTCTCCAGGCGGCAAGTCCGGGCGCGATCCTCATCTCGGGAATTTCCCTGATGATCCTCATCGCGTGGGAAACCCGATGGATCCGCCGGTTCCGATGGTCCGGTCTTGTGCCTCCGGCGCTGGTGGTGGTGATGGTCGGGACCGCGATCAATGAAGCCCTGCTCCAATGGGTCCCCGCGTGGGGGCTGACGGGTGCCAAGGATCACTTGGTAAAACTGCCGGTGATCGACTCGTTCTCGGGCTTCCTCGGTCTATTTCAGTTCCCGAAGTTCAGCGAGTTCCTGAATCCGTCCGTCTGGGTGATCGCGGTCACGATTGCGATCGTTGGCAGCATCGAAACCCTCCTGTGCATCGAGGCCACGGACAAGCTCGACCCGGAGAAGCGGATCTCCGATCCCAACCGCGAGCTCAAGGCGCAGGGGATCGGCAACCTGTTGTCGGGCCTTCTCGGCGGACTTCCCATCACCTCGGTGATCGTCCGCAGTTCGGCAAACATCTATGCCGGTGCCCAGTCCCGTCTCTCGGCGGTGGTGCATGGATTCATGCTCCTCGTGGCGGTGCTGTTCCTTGCCCGTTGGATGAACCACATCCCTTTGGCAGCCCTCGCCGCGGTGCTGATTGCGGTGGGATACAAGCTCGCCTCGATCAAGGTCATGACCCAGATGTGGCGGTTGGGAATCGGCCAGTTCCTGCCATTCGCCATCACGGTCCTCGCGATCGTCATGACGGATCTCCTCAAGGGCATCGCGGCCGGATTGATGGTGGGCGTGTTCTTCGTGATGCGATCAAACCACCATTCCGCGGTCACCCTGGTGAACGACGGACGCGACTGGATGATCCGGTTCAACAAGGACATGTCCTTCGTCAACAAGCAGGATCTGAAACGCCGTCTGCGGGAAATTCCCAATGGAACCCGGCTCATCGTCAATGGGACCAAGGCCCTCTACATCGACCGGGACGTCTACGAGACGCTCGAGGAGTTTGAGACGGCGGCAAAGTTCCGCTCCATCGAGATCGAGTATCACGACGTCTTCGGCAAGGAACTTTCCCGACGCTGAACCCTCCAACCATTGACACCCCAACCTCCCATCCGCATGGAAAGTTACCGTCGCCTGCTCCTGAACAACAAGGCGTGGGTCGAGGACAAGCTCAACCTACGGGCTGACTTCTTCTCGCGTCACTCGACCTCACAGACTCCGGAGTTCCTGTGGATCGGATGTTCCGACAGTCGCGTGCCGGCCGAGGAAATCACGGGTGTCGAGCCCGGCGAGATCTTCGTGCACCGGAACATCGCGAATCTCGTCATCCACACCGACTTCAACATGCTCAGCGTGGTGCAGTACGCGGTGGAGGTGCTGAAGGTCCGGCACATCATCGTGTGCGGCCACTACGGGTGCGGGGGTGTGAAGACAGCGCTCGGGAAACAGCACCTGGGCCTCATCAACAAGTGGCTGCGGCACATCAAGGATGTGTACCGGCTTCATTCGGCCGAACTCGACGCAATCCCCGACGAACAGAAGCGGAACGAGCGCCTGATCGAGTTGAACGTGACGGAACAGGTCAATCACCTGGCGGAACTGTCCTTTGTCCAGCGCGCCTGGAAAGTCCATGGCCGTCCGATGCTCCATGGCTGGATCTACGACATCCACACCGGGAACATCAAACAGGTGAAGAAGGTCGACCCGGGCCAACTCCCGCACGACATCTACGTCTACGAATTCCCCGACCTGGATGGGGATGATGAGATTTCGTGAACCATCCAGTCGATGATGGCCTTCTGGGTGTGGAGGCGGTTCTCGGCTTCGGTGAAGATGGTTGAGGCGTGCGCCTCCAGTGTGGCTTCGTCGATCTCCTTGCCGCGGTAGGCCGGGAGGCAGTGCATGACGAGCGCCCCGGGTTTGGCAAGGGCGACGATCTCAGCGTTGATCTGATACCCGGACAGTTCCTCGATCCGCTTGGCAGCCTCGGCTTCCTTGCCCATGGACACCCACACGTCGGTGTACAGCAGGTCGGCCTTCCTCGCGGCCAGCCGCAGGTCCTGGATCAATTCCACGGTTCCCGACCCCACCTGGATGCGCTCGGTCACGGAGTTGTGGAGCGTCCAGTCGGCGTCGGCCCCTGCACCGGCGCGACGAAGGACATCCGGCTGCGGCCAATAGGCGCGCGGAGCGGCCAACCGCAGTTCAAAGCCGAGTTTCGCAGCCGCATGGATCCAGCTTGCCGGAACGTTGCAGGCGGCGTCGCCGACGAAGGTGACGACCTTTCCGGCGATGCTTTCCTTGCGCAGTTCCTCGAACGTGAAGATGTCGGTCAGGATCTGGCAGGGATGCTCATCGTCGGTCAGGGCGTTGACCGTCGGGATGCCGGAGAAGGAAGCGAAGTCCTCGACGTCCTGCTGCGCGAAGGTGCGGATCACGGCGCCATGGATCATGCGTCCGAGCACGCGGGCGGTGTCGCGGATGGGTTCGCCGCGGCCGAGCTGGATGTCGACGGCGCTCAGGAACATCACGTCGCCGCCCAGTTCCCGGATCCCCACCTCGAAGCTGACGCGGGTGCGCGTGGAGGATTTGGAGAAGATCAGCGCCCAGGTCTGGCCGGTCAGCGGCCGTTCGTGCGTGGTACGGTTGGCCTTGAAATGGGCGACGCGGTCCAGGATCGCGCGCATTTCATGGGCGGGAAGGCTCTCGAGGCTGAGCAGGTGCTTCATGGCTCAATGGCACCGGGCGGCCGACGCTGCGATGCGGGGGCCGCCCGGAAAGGTGAGAGACTACTGAACCCGGTCCTTCTGCGTCACGTAAAATGACAGGTTGTTTCGGTTACTTGCAGATGACATGAGCCGGTTGGTGGACTCAACGTCGAACAGGCCGGGGAGGTTCTGGGCATCTCTCCCGCGATGGCGGAACGTTCGTGGGCGTACGCCCGGGCCTGATTGTACCCTGATGTACCACGAGATCCATTCTGGCCTTTGATTCAGGCACCCGGTACCTCACGCGTTCGAGATCCGCGATGGCTCAGATCTGGAACTGGAAGTCGTGATCGCCCGAGGCGAAGTGCTCCGAGTCAGGTGAAACGATCATCGCGGACGCCTCGGGAGTCCGGAAAGAAGCCCGTGCGTCGGCGGGGCTGGTGCGAGGGACGAGGAGGACGCATGCTGGGCGGGTGCATCTGGCGAGGCTCCGATTGAGGGATTTCCGGAACTATGCCCGGCTCGACGCCGGGTTCGTTCCGGGTTTCCACGTGCTCCTGGGTCAAAACGCGCAGGGGAAGACGAACGTGCTGGAGGCGATCTACCTGTTGTCGACCTTGCGATCGTTCCGTGGGGTGGGTGGGGCCCAGATGATCCGGCATGGGGCGAAGGGCTATTTTGCCGGGGCGACGGTCGTGGGCGCGGGCGAGAGCGAGATCAAGGCGTACTGGGCGGTGAAGGAGCGGAAACTGTCGGTGGACGGTCGACCGGTGCGGAAGCTGACGGAGTACCTGGGGATCCTGCGGTCGGTGGTGTTCTGCACGGAGGACCTGCAACTGGTGAAGGGAGCAGCGCGTGGGCGACGACGGTTCCTGGACCTGTTGCTGGCGCAGACGGAGCCGGGTTACCTCGCGTTGCTGCTGCGATACACGAAGGCGCTGCGGTCGCGGAATGCGTTGCTCAAGCAACCGGTGCCGGATGACGCCCTGTTGCAGAGTTTCACGGTCGAGATGGTGGACCTGGGCAACCGGTTGGTGGAGGCGCGGACGGCGCTGCTGCCGCGGATCGCTCCGGTCATCGGGCAGGCGTATGCCCAGGTTTCACGGGGTCGGGATGAGTTCGAGATCACGTACCAGCCGGCGGTGCGCGGGGATTTCGCGGTGGAACTGGCGAAGTCCCGGGCGCGCGAGCGGGTGATGCGCACGACGCTGGTCGGGCCACACCGGGATGAACTGGTGCTCCGGTTGAACGGCCAGTTGGCGGCGGCGTATGCGAGCGAGGGGCAGAAGCGCACCATCGCCATCGCGCTGAAGATGGCGCAGGCGGAACACCTGGGAGCGGTCCATGGGGTGATGCCGGTGTTGCTGATCGACGATGTGATGGGGGAACTGGACGCGGCGCGACGGGCGGGGCTGATCCCGTTGCTCCAACGCGCGCATCGCACCGGAGGACAGGTGTTCATGACCTGCACGGAGGAAAACTGGCCGAGTGAACTCGGCGAGACCCTGCATCGATGGAAGGTGGAGCAGGGCGTGCTGACGCCGGCTTAGGGGCGTGTGCGATCAGGTCATCGCCGCTCCGGCCTTGAGACGGCGTGGGGATGTCCTCATCGCCGTGTGTGTGGCTCCGGGACCGGACGACGTGGACGTCGCCGCCGTGGACATCCTCAAACGGCGGGTGGTTTCGGGATGTTGCCTCCCCGGTTCACAAGCGGGGAAAATCAGGTTTGGGGGTGGTGCGGGGATCCCGTATAACAGGGGCATGCTGTCGGTTGCGCTTCTGGCGGAGGTGACGAACTCGGTGACGTCGGGGAGTACCCCGGCGCCGCCGGGATTCCTGGGGCGGTTTGGGATCATGCTCCTGCCGTTGCTGGCGGTGAGTGGTGGGATGGTGGTGGTGATCGTTGACCGGTATCTTGTGTACCATCGCGAGCGCATCAACGTGTCCGAGTTCCTGGCGGGCGTCCGCAACGTGCTGAAGCGGGACAACGTCGTGGAAGCCCTCTCGATCTGTGACGCGACGCCAGGCCCGGTGGCCCGGTTGATGAAGGCGGCGATCCTGGCGAGGGATGGGGGACGTGAGCGGGCGGCGGAGGCGATCGACGAGGTTGGGTTGGTCGAGGTGCCGCGGTTGGAGGCGCGTTTGAACGTGCTGGCGACGATCGGCCAGATCGCGCCGTTGCTGGGTTTGCTGGGGACGCTGTTCGGCTTCATCGGGGTGTTCGAGGACCTGCAATCGAGCGGCGGATTTGCCGCCCCGGCGCACCTGTTCCGGCATTTGTGGCAGGCGCTGTACTCAGCGGCGGGCGGCATCGGGATCGCGATCATCAGCCAGACGGCGTACAACTTCCTGGTGGGGCGCGTGAACGCCATCGCGCTCGACATGGAGAAGGCCAGCGCCGAGGCGCTGCGGTTGGTGACGGAACACGGGGCTCCCCGCAAGCCATGAGGTTTCATCGGACAACGCGGATCCTGCAGGGGCAATGGAACGCCGTGCCGTTCCTGTGCGTGCTGTTTCCCTTGTCGTTCTTCCTGATCTTCGGGTCGCAGTTGGTGCTGCCGCCCGGGGTCGCGGTCGAGTTGCCGACGTCGTCCACCGGGGTGCGCCTGGATGCCTCGAGGCCTCGACTGGTCCTCGCCCTCGACGTCCACGGCCGCGTGTACCTCGATAACCTGTATGTTCCGCGTGGCGAGGTCACCGCGCGGTTGCGCGACCGGAAGGGGCGACTCTCCGAAGAGCCCGTGGTCCTGGTGCACGCCGACGTGGGCGTGCCGCATGGCGAGGTGATGCAATTGGGGGAACTGGTGCGCAAGGCGGGTCTGGACCGGATCTTCTTCATGGCCCGTCCCACGCGATGACAACCGCTCCATCAGAGCCCACGGCGGGGTGGTCCAGGACGCGGTTGCTGCTGTCCGCTGCGGTGCTGACGGCCGTTCAGTTCGTGGTGGTGGTGAACGTGGGGCAGGTGCCGGAGGCTCCACAGGCGCTGCGCGAAGATCATGGCGAGGCCATGCTGGTGCTCGATGCGGACCAGGCGGCGGTGGTGGTGGCGGGCTTGCCCCGGGCGCGGTTGGACGTGTTCGGCCAGGACGCGGGCGACGCCTTCCAGCAGGTAGCCCTCCAATCGATTCCCAAGGCGGAGTACCGGTTGCAGGAATGGCAGGAACCCACGCGATGGCTCACAAATCCTGCGGTATTGGCACCTGTGCGGGTGCGTGCGGTGGCGGAGTCCGAGCGCGAACTCTCGGCGGCGCGGCCCCGTGTTCCGGCGACTGCGGTGCGGAGCCTCGTGTCGCGGGAGACGTTGGTCGAATCGCAAGGGACTTCCCTGAAGCGGGGGTGGAAGAAACCACCGCTGCTCGGGCCCTGGACAGGGGCGGAAGTGTTGGGCGCGACCCGCATCGATATTGCGGTGAACCCGCAGGGGTGGGTGGTGCTGGCGCAGATCGTGGAGAGCAGTGGTTCGCGCGAGGCGGATGAACTGGCCCGCCAGGCGGTTCGCGCGGCCTTGATGAACCCGCTGCCGGACGCGGGCAAGAAACCTGAGTTCGATGCGGCGCGGCTGGAATCGGGCAGCGTGACGGTGCATTGGAGCACGCAACCCGCGTTGAGATGAGGCGAGCATGAGGGCAGAACACCTGATCTTCCTGTACGTGGTCCTGGGGTTGGCGATTTTCGCAGGGTTGGCCCTGTTCGAGGAGCGTCGGCGAAGGAGCTTTGAACCGTCGCGGGACCCGGATCAGGTGTTTCGATGCCAGCAGTGCAGCCTCGTCTATACGGATGATCCGGAGGTGGAGCGGTCGCGTTGTCCCGCCTGTGGGAAGACCAACCATCCGTATGAGTTTCGGTGAGGAGGACGTAGCTGACGAGGTCACGAGGCAGGGGTTGAACCCAGCCTCCTGACGTCGACTGCTACGATTGGGGAGGTAGCTGACGAGGTCACGAGGCAGGGGTTGAACCCAGCCTCCTGACGTCGACTGCTACGGTTGGGGAGGTAGCTGACGAGGTCACGAGGCAGGGGTTGAACCCAGCCTCCTGACGTCGACTGCTACGATTGGGGAGGTAGCTGACGAGGTCACGAGGCAGTTTTGTCGGCGAGGACCTCCTGATCGAAGGCCTCGGCGCTGACGTCGGTTGGGGCGATGCGGTAGGTGATCATGGGGATGTGTTCAGGGGGATGCTGCGGTTGACGCGTTGCTCTTCGTAGTAGGAACGCTCGGTGTTGACCTCCCAGGGATCGGAGGTTTCGCCCATGATGCGATGGACGGCGGCGAGGCCAGTGAGCATGGAATGGTCCTGGTTGTTGTAGCGGTGCTGTCCGTTGCGGCCGATCGTCTGGAAATGGGAGAGCTTTGCCAGCCATGCCCGCAGCACGTCGAGATGGCGACGGTACGTGGTGTCATAGACCGGATAGGCCTTGGGCTGGCGGATGACCACACCCCAAGCAACGTCGGCGGACCGGGCGAGGCCGAGTTGCTCCAGTTCCTGCGAGGCAAGCCGAGCAAAGTCCTCGTCAGGGAGGTTCCAGGTGCTGTCGCCCCGGTTGCAGAAGTACTCCATGCCGATGGAAGAGGTGCCGGGCTCGGGGACGAGGTCCGCGCTCCAGTTGCCGAAGTTCTGGATGCGTCCAACGCGGACGTTGGGGCTGTGGATGTAGAGCCAGTTGTCGGCGAAGAGTCCGGTGCGGCGGACGACCAGGCCGACGAGTACGAAGTCCCGGTACCGGAGGGAAGCCGCGGCGTGGAGCACTTCGGCGGGTGGAGCCGGGCGGAGGCGGGCGATGAGGTCATCCAGCGCCATGGTGCTGATGAACTGTGGGGCGTGGACGTCCGCGGTGCGGTGGTTGCTTGAGCGGGTGACGACGTGAGTGACCTTCCGGCCGTCGTGATGGACTTCGGTGACCTCCTCCCGCGTGCGGACGGAGCCTCCGAGGAGGGTGATGCGGTCCTGTAGCCTTTCCCACATCATTCCGGGGCCGAGGCGTGGGTAGTGGAATTCGTTGATGAGGGATTTGGGCCCGGAGTCCCGTTTGGGGAAGAGGGCCTGGCGGACGGCGGAACCAAAAGAGAGGTCCTTGATGCGCTGGGCGGCCCATTCGGCGCGGATCTCATGACAGGGAATGCCCCAGACCTTTTCTGTGTAGGTCTTGAAGAAGGTGTCAAAGAGCCGGCGACCGAATCGGTTGGTGACCCAGTCCTCGAAGGATTCCTCGCGGGTGTTGGGGCGGAGCCGGGCGCCGGTGAAGCTGAGGATGGCCGCGGTGCTCTGGACCGGGCCGAGGTTGCGGAGGGTTTGCCAGACGTCGAGCGGGTACTGATAGAAACGCTGGTTGTAAAAGATCCGGGAGAGCCTGGGGGTCAGACGCAATTCGGGTCCCAGGGTTTCCTCCCAGAGGGACTGAACCTCGGGGACCTTGGTGTAGAAGCGGTGCCCTCCGATGTCGAAGCGGTAGCCCTTGTGGACCTCGGTGCGGGCGATGCCCCCGACGCGTTCGCCGGCTTCGAGGACGAGTGGCCGGATTCCATTGCGGGCAGATTCGAAGGCGGCGGTGAGGCCGGCGGGCCCGCCTCCAACGATGACGAGTCCGGCAGGGAGCGAGTGGCGGCTCATGCGCGGCAAGTCGGGATGTCTCGGAATCGAGCGTGGTAATGGAGCGCTGCTCCCAGGAGGGCGGCGAGGCCGCAGACCGTGTAGAACAGGGCGTGCCACGGGATCGCCCTGAGGGCGAAGCCCGGCCCGCGGACGCGGGCGAGGAAGGCATAGAATCGGCGGTTCATGAGGATCAGGGACAACAGCGCGGCAGCGGTGGCGATCAGGGCGACCGGAAAACGGAGGGCTGGGAGCAGGGATGTCAAACCGACCGCACACGCAAGTGTGCTGAGACGGGCGATGGGGTCCAGGCTGAGGTCGTTGGATGAGATCTGACGGCTCAGGAGGAGACGGGTCCAGGGGATGCCGCGGCAAAACAGGTCCGTTCGGAGCATGCTGACGGCGGTCCAGCGCTTGAGGTGTTGGCCCTGCAGGTCCTTGACGAGGCGGATGGGGTGACCCGCGGCCGTGAGACGGCAGCCCAGTTCGATGTCCTCGATGGAAGGGCGAGTGTAGGAAGTGTCGAAACCGCCCACGGCCTGGAATGCGTCCAGGCGGACGGCCCCAAGGCCGGCCCAGAATGTCGAGGCACGCTCCGAGCCCTGCTGGTGGACATAGTGGTGCAGGAGGTTCCGGTACTGGGACAGGAATCCGGGATCCCCCGGGTGGGTGTCGTAGGATCCAAACACTGCGGAAAGGGTTGGGTTTTCTTCGAAGAGGCAACGGATCCGCCGGATGAGGTCGGGACGGACGACCACGTCGGCATCGACGAAGAGGACGATGTCGCAGGTCACTTGTCCCGCGCCGTGATTCCGGGCGATGGCAGGGCCGGAGCGGAAGGGAACGTGGGTCAGGGTCGTCCCTGGGGGAAGGATTCCGGCGTCTTCGGGAGATGCGGGTGAATCGCTGACAACGATGAGCTGGTCCGGGGCGGGGGAGAGGTGATGGAGCGATCGGAGCGCGGTGCGCGAGTGGCTGATCGGCCCGTGGGTAGGCATGACGAGCGCAACACTTCCCCCGCCCTTGAGGGGGCGGGGAGCGCACGCACCGTCTTCGGCAATCGCAGGGGAGGGGGCGAGCACGTGGCAGCGGGTCAACTGGGTGAGTGTTTCCTGATTGTCCTTGGAACGAACCGGGAGCCGGAAAGGGTTGGAATGGAGATCGTGTCATTGCAAGCATCGAGGTAGGGACGGTTGACTGGCCAAAACCGATTTGAACACCGACGACAGATCTCATGGCGGTGGAGTGGATGGGCAGGTGCATGCCCAGCCCGGCCGGAGTCTTGGTCCGTTGCGGGTTCCACTCGCGCTCTGGCTGCTTTGGATCGTCTACGTCCTGACGGCCTCCGGGCGTTTGGGAAACCAGGATGTGGAGGTCACGCTGAGCATGGCGCGCGTGATGTTGGAGGGGAAGGTGGCGCTGCCGACGCGGATGTCTGGTTCCGTGCGGGGCGCCGAAGGAATCTGGACCAGTCCGTATGGCGTAGGGCACAGCCTCTACCTGATGCCGTATCTGGGAGCGGGGCGTGCGGCGGCGAAGGTGGCTCCACAACTTCCCGCGGTCATGTGGGAGGAGTTCGTTGTCAGCTTCTCGAATGTTCCCGTGATCGCTGGGTTGATGGCGTACCTGGTGGCTGCATGGCGGCGGGTGGGGGCGAGCGAAGTGAAGGTGACGTTGGGTGTGGGGTTCTTTGGATTGTGTTCGATGTTGTGGCCGTATGCGAAGCTGCCGTTCAGCGACAGCCTCCTGGCACTCTCGGTCTTCGCGGCCTGGTTTCACTGGACCCAGGGTGCTGCGCGCAAGAGCACGCTATTGGCAGGGCTTTGGTTGGGCGCGGCGTTGGTCAGCCGAAGGCAGGCGGATGCGGTGGTACCCATCCTTGTTCTCCTGGCGGGCGTCGACGCCTGGCGACGGGGAAATTCCCGGCGGATGGGATGGCTGCTCCTGTGCCTGGTTCCGGCGGTCGCGCTGAGGTTGGCGTTCAATTGGGCACGGTTCGGGGACATGCTTCTGGAGCAGCACCCGGGGTTGGTGGGCGTTGGGGAAGTGGTGCGGTCCAAGCCGGCGGAGCGTTTGGGGGAGGTCCTGTTTTCTGCCTCATACGGGTTTCTGCCTTATAATCTGGTACCATTGGCGGTCTTCGTAGCGGGTGGGGTCGGGTTGCTTCGTCGTCGTCGGGACGACGTGATTGTGGCTTTGGCGATGCTTCTGGGCGGGATGGGATTCCTATCCCTCATGAGGTTCGGGTCCGGGGTCAGTTTCGGGTCGAGATACCTTCTCTACACGCTGCCGTTCCTGGGATTGGCGTGGCCCTTTGTTCCGCGACCAAAACCCGGCTTGGTTCTCGGAGTTTGGGGACCGGTGGTGGGCGTATCCCTCTGGCTGATGGCAGGAGGGGTTGCCCTCGATGCCGTTCCCGTGATGTATCGGGTCAAGGTGGTGGAGGCCCCCCTTCGCCAGTGGAAGGGACTTTATGGCGAATGGGGACGAGTGCTTTCGACGTCCCCGCGGCCGGATTTGCCCCAGCTCGAATCAGATGCCATCTGGCAGCATGACGCCTTTCGGCGGCCTGACTTCTGGTGGTGCCATCTCGCGGCCCGGTTTGGGCGCGGCAGCCTCGCGCATGGTACCAGGGATCAACCGCCGGTCCCGGCGGAGACACTACGGTAAAGGTCGGTCAGTCGTGTGAGATGCTGGTCTGGGTCGTGACGCTCCCGGAGGGACCGGACGGCGTCGGCGCCGCACTGCTGGCGTGGGAACACGCGACGGCTGGCGATGGCGTCCAGGTGGGCGAGCAGTTGGTCGGCATTCCCGTTGTCGAAGAGGAGACCGCTTTCGCCCGGGACGACGGATTCTGCGAGACCGCCGGTCCGGCTGCACACAACAGGTATGCCTCGGAGGATGGCTTCGGGCGCGACGAGACCGAAAGGCTCCGCCCACAGCGACGGAGCCACCAGAGCCCAGGCGTCGGCGAGCCAGGTGTTGATGGCGGAGCCCGGTTGCCATCCGGTGAACTCCACGGAGGCATGATGGGCAAGGGAATGAGCCAAGGCTTGGAGCGTGGAGCGGAGGCTGCCATCCCCGACGATGCGCAGGCGCGCAGAGGGATGGATTGTGATGAGGCGTGCGAAGGCGCGGACAAGCGTTTCAACGCCTTTTTCAGGTTCAAGGCGGGAGACGCACACGAAGAGGGGATGCGGGGCGGGATGATGGACAAAGCCGGTGGTGTCGACCGGTACCGGAATGGGAAGGAAGGTCGGGTTGATGCCGTGGGCACGCAGCATGGTCGCCATGGTCTGGCTGTAGACATGGGTGGCTGCAGCAAGGGGAAGGGACTTCCGGATCAGGGCATACCGGAATTGGTCGCGAAGCCAGTGGAGGTTTCCGAGGCAGGAGGTGCGGCAGACTGTGCCCGCACGGTTCGAGCAGAGGATGCCCGTGGGAAGGAGTTTGGTGCCGGTCGGACAGATGGGCTTGTAGTCGTGGACGGTCAGGACGAACGGAACGTCCCCGAAGGCCTGGAGGATGGCGGGTGAAAGGTGGTACGCAAAGAGGTGGACGTGGACGATGTCCGGCTTGAATTCCCGGATTGCCCGGCGGGCCGTGGCGATGGCGAACGGATTGACGATCTGGAGGAATGCCTGGGCGGCCGGATGGCGGCTGGCGATGGCCACGAAGTCGGCTTTGCCGTCGGCGGCGGAACCGGCGTTGCTGGTGAGGAGACGGACCTCGTGACCCGCGTCGCGCAGCGCACCCAGAAGCCATTCCACGTAGGCTTCGGACCCACCGCGGCCTGGGTTCCAGTCGGTGACCTGGAGGATGCGCATCGAGGTCAGGGTTTGTGCACCGGCACTCGTTGGCCGAGTTCGGACGATCGTTCCGCGGCAAGCACGGCGGCAAGGCTGGCCCAACCGTCCGAGGCGTCGGCGCCGCAGTCAGGGAGCCCAAGGAGAGCGTTGGCAAAGCCGTCGAGGGCAACCCGGTAGGAGGGGTCGTGGCCTGGACGCACGAGGTGGGTCGCCCGGTGTTGCAGGAGGGACGGGGCGAACGCTGGGGAGGCGTCCCTCAGGCCGTATCCGCGCTGTCGTCGGAGCTGGACGATGGGATGGGGATGATGGCGATCGACGCGGAGGGAGCCGAGCTCCCCGTGGAACTCGAGGTGGTCGACCGGACCGGTGAGGAAGGAGAACCGGGATTGGGCGGAAATCCCGTTGGTGAGCACGAGGTGAACATCGGCGGAGTCCTGTTCCGACCGCGTGGAGGTGGTGTGGGCCTGGACGGATTCGATGTCGGCGTCGAGGAACCAGCGGAGGAGGTCGAAGTGGTGTGAGCCCAGATCGAGGAGGACACCGCCGGCGGTTGCGCGGGTGCGTTTCCATGCTGGCAGGGTCTCGCCGGAGAGTGATTCGCAGAAAGCCGTGTGGACGGACCGGACTGGGCCAATCGTGCCAGCGCGGAGGAGTTGCCGGGCAAACGAATGCACCGGGTGGTAGCGTCGGTTGAAGCCCATGCGGGAAAGGACCCCCGACGAGCGGATGGCTTCGAGTGCCTGGAGGCCTGCGTCCGCCGTGGAGGCCAGGGGCTTTTCGAGGTAGAAGGGCTTGCGGAACTGGGTGGCCTGGAGCGCCAGTTGCGCGTGCAGCTGGGAGGGTGCGGCGACCAGGAGCGCATCAATGTCCGGGTCCTGCAGGATGTCGTCCGGGTTGGAGACGAGGCGGGCCCGGGTGAGGGTTGAGGCCCGCTGGCGGGCGGCAGGATCCGGGTCCGCAGCGGCGGTCAGTTGGAACCGCGAAAGGGAACGCAGGCTGCGGAGATGAGCCCAGAAGGCGATGCCGCCGCATCCGATGAGACCGAGCCGGATGGGGGAGTGCAGGGTGGAACTCATGGCGTGAATCGACGGGCATAGCGCAGGCGCTGGATCTCGAGTTCCGCTTCACGCGCCCGGGTCCATTCCGGGCATCCGAAAAGGTATCCCCAGGCTTCGCCGATGGCCTTCACGACGCAGAGCAGCAGCATGACAGGCAGGACGGCGATGGATGTCTGGCCTGCGGCGATTGCGGTTCGGGCGCCGGGGAGCTCGCGGGCAACGAGGACCAGGGCAATGAGCGGAGAGGCGAGGAAGTAGAGGAGCCGTTGATGAAGTGGCCATTGTCGGGCTCTGGAAGCGACTGTCAGGAGCCCCAGAAGCAGGCGTTCCTCGAGCGCGGGCATGAGGAGGGTGA
>Ga0172372_10000341_pt1 | contig 72720 bp, 76 predicted proteins | sample LakKiv5m_2_FD_114544 | JGI IMG/M metagenome (GOLD analysis project Ga0172372, IMG submission 114544) | Freshwater microbial communities from Kabuno Bay, South-Kivu, Congo - kab_092012_9.5m | ecosystem: Environmental > Aquatic > Freshwater > Lake | place: Democratic Republic of the Congo...
GAATTATGTGAATTTATCAACAAGAATTATATGGAATACGAGGCATACAGTATCGTATCGATTGACAATGCTCTGGACCACATGCTGAATACACTCTTGTCAATCAGGACAGAGGATTTTGAATTGACAAGGACCCTGTTTGATATTATGGACATTCCGTATTTGATGGCGACGGGTGAAGCCGAGGCAACCTGTGCGATGCTGTGTCGGATGGGCCTTGTTGACGCGGTCCTGTCTGAGGATACGGATGTCCTGAATTATAAGGCACCCCGATTCCTTCACAAGCTGAACATGAACCAGCAGACATTCGTGGAGATTGAGTATGAGGACATGCTGTCCAGATTGGACATGACAGAGGAACAGTTCCTGGATTTCTGTATCATGTGCGGCACAGATTACAACAATAATCTCTACAAGATTGGCCCAGAAAAATCATTCCGGTTGTTGAAAAAACACGGGTCAATCGAGCAGATCAAGATCAACAATCCAGCACTGGACATGTCAAACTTTCCCTACCAGCGTGTCCGTGAGATTTTCAAGGACGATCAACAGATCACACAAGACATGATTGATGCGGTGCGCTATGCGGGCACCCCCGACAGCCAGAAATTATTGGAATTCTGTTTCAAGAACAATTGCAGGTTTGACCTCCCCCGCCTCTTCCAGTCCTTTACTATTAATTCTCACATTGAATTCGAATAAAAATTATATTATTATTTCTTTTTGTAAAGAAAGAAAGTAATGTATTGTGTCAAGGACGTCAAACGCTGTCCGTATAAAAGTCAGGTCACCACGATTAATCAGGTGAGGAATGCCTGTCTCAATTTTTGTTATTCCCAGCCTCAATTCAAAGACAATATTGATAAAGACATGTATTCTTCTCCCTGTGGCAAGTTCTGCCAACAGGTGGTCAACCAGACCATCAAGGAGTACGGCTACAGCCCCTGTGAGAAGAAGATCCAACCAGCCGTCAAATGGTACCAATACCCTTAATATAAAAATGATTTTCATTTTCCACAAAATGAAAATGTAAATAATGAAAGTAATTCGGGACAACATATGGGGGGATATTTCCGTTTCGAGTATCGCTCTAAAATGGATAGACACCGAAGAATTCCAGCGGCTGCACAGTATCCGCCAAACAGGTCTGGCCTACAGGGTCTTTCCAACTGCCACCACCACCCGTTTTGTCCATTCTTTGGGTGTGTACCATTTACTGGCGTGCTTGTTGGAAAACCTCAAGCACCATCAACCAGAGGTCATAGATGGATTGGGAGAGGAAAAGATGGAATGGATATGCCTGGCTGGGCTCCTCCACGACATTGGGCATGGTCCATTCTCTCACTTGTTCGATGAATATCTGGAAGGTGATGCACCATGGTCCTTCCATGAGAAACGGGCATTGGACATGATTACCATTATGAACCAGAAATATAAATTGATGCCGAAAGAAGCCATCCAGTTTATCCAGGCCATGATTGATCCACCAAAAGATGGTAATGATGTGAGATGGTATTCACACCTGATCAACAACCCCGAGAGTGGCGTGGATGTCGACAAGATGGATTATCTGGTGCGCGACAACCATCAATTCGGGTTGTGCATGTCGGTGGATGTCCAGCGGATCATCAAGAATTGTCGCGTGGTGGATGACACACTCTGTTTCCGGGACAGGGTTCAGGATGAACTATGGAACCTGTTCTTGATCCGGCACCGCCTCCATTCCACCATCTACCGCCACCCAAGGATCCGTAAATTCGAAAAAGAAATCCAATTTATCCTGTTGATGCTTGAAAAAGACGAGAATTTCAAGGTCAAGGTGGCATCCAGAGACATCAAATCATTCCTCAAATGGACGGATTCTTATATCCTTTTTAAAGCAGACCCAGATCAATTACGCGAGTTCCACGCACGATCATCACCACTCGTCAAGGAAAACCCCATCACATACAAGGACACCCAATTCATGAAACTCAATAATGCCTGGTTCTACCATCGTGATAATCTTGCTGAAAAATTCCAGCTTCAGTTTCCCTCTCTTTTCTGCCCCTTTTCCATCCCAATCTAAGGAGAAGATTCATTTTTTCAAACAAACAATAAAAAAAGGTTTGAAAACAAATTATTTCTACACGAGGTATGCCGTCTGGGGATGGGATAGGACGGCATCCTTGAACCAGTATTGGTAGATATCAAAATTGGCGGGGGCATCCTGGATGGGCGTGTACCCCATGGGTGGAGGGAATGTAAAATTTCTGTAGGCACACAATGGGGATCGGACAGCATTCAAATTATAAAAGGGTGGGGATCTGCTGCTTGTCCTTATATTTTCTGGAACAGGCATCTTGTCGCACCCATCCGCATACGAGAATCCGGTTACTGGGGAATATTTTTCACAGGAATAGAATCGGAAGCACACGGCCACACTTATTAACAAAAGAGCCAAAAACAAAAGAACGGTTGTCATTGTCTTTATTTATATTTTGAAAACAAACTTTTTTTCCATAATAAAATGATAAAAATTATAATCCCATTGTTGATGATTATTATTCTTTTGTTGATGTGCCTGAACAAGAGGGAGAATTGGAAGTACCAAAACTGGGATTTTGACGATTTCCCCAGGATGTGTAAATGCAAACTCGAGGAAACCAACGAAGCCCTGGCATTCGCCAACACCCCCCATTTCGGCGGAACCCCCAACAATTCTCAGGTGTGGATGTGATGCTCACACCACGACAAGATCTGGCACCCATAAAAAATCAACACCTTTCAATCGATCTGTGTTTATCCGTTGGAGCAGGTCATTCTTCCAGATGTAAAAAGATGACGGATACAGATTGTTCCATTCATCGATCGTCCACATTCGGACCGATTGGATACGATGCACGAAACGGGGTTTAGAATCATTGTAAAAGAACAAGTCGGCGTCTGCGACAATGAGCTTCATCACATTGGGAAAATGACGCGTCCATTCCACCAATTGGTTGTGAGGATGTATCAATAACCTCTTTTGTATGATGTATGTGAATTTGTGATTGCGCAGCGAATGGTAATGCTTTATCTTTCTTTTACGGAATGGATTGTAAATATATTCTCCACATGTCGGGCAGTACCTCTCGTTCAATTGTTTCCGAATAATTTCCTTCTGGAGGGTGGAAAGGGTGGGCAGTGCGCACCCTACAAACTTGAGGATATTCCACCTGTGGTAGTTTATTACATTCATTTTGTTTAATAAGGAGAATATGGATATTATTTTCATTTTTCTTTTGAAATAGATAAAAAAGAAAAAATGAAACAGATCAGGCCATTCTTCTTGCTTGATATGAAAAAACCCCTTCATTTCTGTTTCCAGGAAGCCGTCCTATCCGCCATTGTCATTACTTTCTATATGATCTTGTCGGATTTTGTCGATGAATATATTGATCAGCAATCGATCGACAAGTGGAAAAAATATGTTTTGACAATGATGATTATGTTTGTTTCCAGTTTTGTTTCCATCACATTCATCCTTTTCATTTTCGGCTACAATTGTGATGTAAAAAAAAATAAGAAAATCTTCAATAAAGAATGTTGATTGGTAGTGGTGGTTATAGTAAAATTTGGCATCCCCCCCGTAAGAATAGGATGATTGATGAAAAATATCGAGGAAATGATGATTACATCCAAAGATTAACAAATGAGAGTTTTACAGACATCTCCAAAGGACAGTTTGCCCGCACCATTTTTGACAAGAATAATAAAATGACAAGCCCCCTGCTTGCCATCTATGAAAGACCCAGTAAAATGTATAGTGAAATCCGCCCATTCCGTGATGATGACCTCGGTGTTTTATTGTCAAAAAATTCTGGCAGAAACAACCTCGAATTGTTCTGCCGTATACTGAAAAATATTAAAAATATTATGAAGGGCCTTGTCGTCCTCCACGAAAAAGGGTGGGTCCATCACGATATCAAGACAAAAAACATCCTCTACAACACGAAACCCTTCAAACTCTTTTTGATCGATTGGGGGACAACCGATCTTTTCAGTGATGTTTATTCCGAAGAAAACTATTCGTGGTTTTCGGGCGACAATACAAACCATCCACCCGAATACAAGAGTTATGCTCACTACAAGTATGGTTATGAATTCAATGATGATGACTTTGCCACTGATTATGCGAACAATATCTACATTTTTTCTCTCTTGAAGATCCAGAGTAATTATATGAAGTTGTTGAACAAGGCAAACAATGAATTACAGCACGAATTCAAGACAAAGGGAGAAAAATTCCTTAAAAGTATTGCGCCAAAGACTGATGTTTTTGCCATTGGGATGGTGCTGACACAGGTGTATCTGGTGATGGCCTATGCGACCTTGTATGGATCACCATTCAATAAAAAAATGATATTTCTGCTCCGGAACATGACCCACCCCGACCCACGGAAAAGGTGGGCTATGGAAAAATCCGTAGAGGCACTCAGCCCTCTTGTTTACCAGATCTGCAAGTTATAAAACTATTGATAATCAAAAGGGCCTCCTGATCATGGGCGTCTGGTATGTCGCTTATAGTGTTGGTATTGGGCGAGACACGAGAAATACAGCATGTGGGGATATGTTCCAGTAGGGTTTTCATGACACACTGATCAGTGCCCACATGGATCTGGTCGTAATCAAGGATCATGTAAATTATTCGCCCCAAGTGTTCCAGAAGAAAATTGTGATCCGGGATCCTTATAGAGATGGTTTTTGCTCCGTAACTCTTTTGTTCTTTTACACTGGAATCCATATTAAAAATCCGTTTCAACCGGAATCTCTTGTCATTGTATGAAAAGATTGCCGATGCCAGATTGGAAAACCCCGCTGGGTCATCCATAACACGGAACGCTTTCATCTCGTTTGTCTTGTCCCAGATCATCTGGTTCGTATGGCACAAGAGTTCGTAGCACATGGGCCACTTGTCAATCAATGATAAGGTATAATCGTGGAGGAGTTCCTTTTCACGCAAGATTTCCCTTCTTTTCTGTTCATCTGGAATTTTTGCCAGTTTTAGGCACAGGATCGAATACTTGTCCGCAATTTCACCATCAGACACCTCAATCTTCATTTTTATCTATAAAATTTTATTTTATAGATGGTGTTTGTTTATAACTTGTGGTGCTGGCTGATCTCGTCCAATAGGCCATCGATTGTGATTGATAATTCCCAGCCAATTTTTTTTAGACGGGAATTGTCGCCCTGAATGTTGTTTGATTTTTCATTCCGCTTGTTCCTTTCATCGACAAGAAGGACAATCTCGTCTGTGTCTTTATGAACATAATAATTTCCCTTCTTTTTGAGTTCAACGCCTACCCTCCTATAGATACCCATGACCAGTTCCTCCATTAGATAGCTCTTGTCGTGGCAAATCACATAGTTTTGGTCTCCCCCAATCAGGATACAATGGATCGCATGGGCAACATCGGACGCGTGGATAATGTTCCTCATGGAATCCAAACTCCCAATCTGGATCGGCATCTTGTTCTTGACCCATTGGTGCGAATGATGGGCAACCTTGTTCAACAAGAAATCCTTTGATTTGCGACAGGATTCAGTTGTAAAGATGATGCCATTGTAGAAGGGGCATTCGTATTTTTCACGATAAAAATCAACAAACGAATGCCCCATAATCTTCGAGATGGAATAGGGGTGGAGGTGCTTGTAATGGGTGTCGTCCTCGCGGACCGTGTAATCGCCATGCCCCTTGAATATCTCACTGCTGGAGGCATTGAAGACCTTTGCCGTTAAATCATTTTTACAGACACACTCACAAATGACGGCAATCATACGACCATTCACATCCAGGGTGGCAATCGGGTTCTCAAGGGCTGTTTGGGAATTGGAGATCCCGGCAAGGTGGGCGATATACTGGGGATTAACGGCCAGTATAACATCGTTCAATAGTTCATCATCCTCACCCACAAAAAATTTGGTGATATTGTGTGGATTGTCGTGTTTTCTTCTGGAATGACCAAGGCCAAAGATATTGTAGAAATTTTTGTATTGATCGAGAAAATAGGAAGCAATATGCCCATCACAACCCGTCAGCAAAAGTTTTGGCCGGAGGGAAAAGATGTCGAGGTGTGGAAAGGGAAAGACAAGAGATCCCCCATTTTCCAAGAAAATATTCTCCCGTTCGATAATCTCCTTCTTGAAATGCCACGGCAGGACAAGGAGGTATTCGGGGGGATTTTTTCTCATCTCTTCTTCGCTTATGATTTCTGTGCCAGTGGGTGTCATTTTTCCAAATTTATTGGGATTCCTTTCTACCGCATAGGGGATGTCTTCTTTTGTAATGTTGGCAAACTGGAGTGTGCAGTTCCCCTTGGTGGATGCTCCATAGATCCATATTCTTTTGCCATTCTCATTGATGTTATTGATAAACATTTTTAAACGGCGCGCCTCGTCCGCGCACCTCTGGTAGAACCGCTGATATGTTTCGGGGTCCTTGAGGGAATACATCTCCTCTTTTATAAAAATGGAGTGGATCAGGTCGGCGCACTCATTGTGTCTTGTGGATGATTGTTTCGCCAAATAAATCCGAAAACTCCCTCCGTTGGACGAATTGAATTTGACATCAATAATCTTCAATCCGGCACGATTCGCAATCTCTTTGATCTGGAAGAGGGTGTAGTATTCAAGGTGCTCGTGGCAGATGGTGTCGATGCTGTTGGCATCCAGCATGTTCAACAAGTAGCTCTGTTCGCACGTCCAAACACCATCGTCTTCCAGGATGCCTTCGATATCCCTTGCGAACTGGACTGGGTCTGGGAGATCATAGAACATGGCGATGGAAGAGACAATCTTGCATTTTTCCGTTGGGAATCGTTTTCGAAAAGTTTGTCCCGTAAAATAATCGGGGATCAACACTTCATCCGTGTAGAAATGTTCGAATTGTTTTCCAGTGGGGTCAATCCCCACACGCACCAATCCTTTTGGGTAGAATTTCAGAAAAGTGGAATCATTGCTCCCAATGTCCAGCACAACATCTCCATCCTTCCACCCTTGAACCTTTTCCATCAACTCCTCGTGGTATGTCTTTAAATGGGTTTTCATGGTGTTGCTGATGCCAGAGCGGTAGCCGTACTCGTGCTCGTACATTTCGGATGCGTGAGTGGTCTGCCTCAACTGGAGCAGGCCACATTCACAGCACAAACAAAGGGTGATGGGGCATTTGGGCGTAGAAAAGTCATTCTTCTCGGGGAAACGGGAAGTGATGTACTGCTCGCCAAGGTCAATGACATCTGCTAGGTTTGTGGATTTACATATTCGACAATTTTCAATAATGTCCATGCTGGTTTTCTTGTAATCTTCTTCTTCTTTTAAATCATTCTCATTTCAAAACTGAAGGGATATTCTGCCCGATGTTGTGAAAATGTTTATAGTCATTAAAATTTCTTTTAGTGTGTTTGTAGAAACCAATTTTAGTTGGGGTATGAATACTGAATGCGATTGATAAGGGAGCAGAGAGAGACCCAATAAATAATTTACAAGAATTGATAATGGTAAATAACTCTTCTAATGAATGGGGGCAATAATAATTGATCTTATGGGCATTCTTTACAAAATGGTCATGCTCATTCTTGTCAAAACCCACAAATAAAATGTTTCCGTAATCAATCCTATTAAAAAATATCTTCCAGTCGATTATATCCGGAAAACGATAAGAAGTTGTATTAATGACGATTTTGTCTTTCCAGATGGCATCACACGGAATATCAAAGATCCATTTATTTTTCCCCCAATCGATATTGTATTCTTTCTTCATCCACGTCAAATAGTCGTCCATAAATTTTTTATCCACGTATATATGTCTTCTCCAGCGAGAAAGATCAATATCGTATTGTTCTCCATTGTGAATCTTGAATTCTTTGATATAAGGTTGTTTGGATACTATTGGAAGCAGGTCTGTGTATGCTCTTTTAACACCGTGTCTAAACTTATCCCCCCTCTCAGAAATATACAGGATTGCTGGTTTCTTATCCAGTAAGAACCTTTCATAGATAATGGACATTTGTTGGATAAAATCCCCTAATTTACCTCCCGAAATGTATATTGTCATCTCTTATGTGATATCAATATTTTATAAATTTGATATTTTATCAATCAAAATTCAAACGAAGGATCTTGGGGAATTTAAGTTTGTATCTCTTGACGGCAATATTGAATGCCTGGTAATAGCTCAACACAATCCAGCCCATAATTATAAGGTTCGCTACCAAGCTGGCTACAAGGCCAGCCCACCCATACTGACCGTAATTGATTAGGATACTTCCAATCATCCATATTGTTCCTATGAACAAATAACCAGTCAGTGCGTCAGCCGCTCCCTGTAGAGTCGACTGGTCTTTGGAAAAATTCACCACTGAAAATTTGCTTGACATTTCGACCGAACCAATGGACGCTTGAATAGAGGCCAAGAGGATCGCATTGCCCATCAATTTAAAAAACTTTTTAGAAGAATCATCCTGGAAAGAAGAAGATGAATTTTTTTTCATTAGATCGTCTCTTTCTATACGAAAAGAAGATTTTTTTTTTTATTGTAAATAAAACATGCCAAGCAAGAAAGAAGAAAAAGTCAATCCCCGTTGTTTAGAATACGCCCAGCAACACACAATTATGCTGCTACTGCTCCTTTTGTTCTTTGGTGTTTTGATTGTCCCCCGTTTTTATGAACAGGTTCTACAATCACAATACGACAAGAATGAAGGGGTTATCAAGACCATCTATTTCTCCCAATACACGCCCGTTGTTTCTTTTGTTGAGATTGTGTACAAGGTGGATGAAAAAGAATATAGTGTGAAAGAACTCCTTAACCAACACCTCCAGATGGGGGATCATGTTGAAATTTACGTTGGGAAGGACAAGAAAACCATCCAGTTCCAGAAACCTTCCATGGCTGTCCCCGCATCACTGTTGGTTGTTTACGCAATTATTCTGTTTATGTGCCTATACAAAATCTATTGGTTCTTTTCAAGCAAAAAGTAAGTAAAAAAAATAATTTTTATATTGTCGCGCTATAAGTGGTCCGTTCTTCAATCCTTTCCAAGATGGTCAGCCCATTATTGTTGGGGTAATGTTTCTTGAACCTCCATTCGGGGTGTCGTTCCAGGAACTCGTCAATCGCAAACGAGAGCCCCATCATGATTTCATGGACTGGATAGCCATATTCCCGGCTTTCCTGATGGATGTCGTGTTTTTCTCGCAAGCTCTCCCCCATGATCTTGTCAACCTCGGTGTCGTGGAGCACAATGTATTTCCTAACTCGGCTGTGGTGGAATTCCAGTTCCCGGATCAAATGAGCGTAAACGTGCCACGTGTCGATAAACATCATATCCACAGGTGGCAAGGGTGTCGTCGCGCTATTTCCCTGGAAAAAATCAAACTCAATCCCGCATGAAGCACTCACTCTCTGGATGTCCTGTAGGCAAGTGGGCGGGACAATATCAAGGCAAACCAGTTTCTTCTTGGTCTTTTGGTTCAGGCACAACCCATACAAGAATGCCCACGTAGAAACCGCATAACGAACCCCTACTTCTGCGATGGTTTCGCATTTTACAGACATTTCTAATAATTTCGGCAGGTGCTCGTGGATGTCTGAAACAATCTTCATGTGGTGGATACAATTATTGGCAATGGTCTCCATTTTTATTTATTACACCTTTTCCCATGGTCTTAAATAAAAATGTCTGTCTATTTTACTTGCTGTAGGGCTTGCGACCCTTGGAAACCCAGTGCCCCTTCTCGTGGAACACCTTGGAGGTCTTCTTGGTGGTAAAGTCCAATTTTCCGGGATGGGTCTTGGACTCTTTGTGGTAGGAAGGACGAGACAGGGTGAGGGCATCGTGGTATGACACATTGTTCTTCTTGGCATAAGCCATCGCATGCTTGATCCAACGGTTCATCTTTTCTTTATATAAATATTTTTATTAATTATTTTTGTTTCAATAATGCTTCCAAAGTATTTGGCAGTAAAAATTGTTCTGAAAAATACTGGTTGTCTTTGTCCATACTTAATATTCGTAATTCGCAGATAGACGTGTTCTTCTCCTCATTCCATCCCATCTCATCGTAATACATATAAAGAACAAGTATCGGTGGCACAACGGAGTTTTTACAATTGGAATAAATTTGTTTCGCAATTTGTTTGCCGTCTTCAGACATAGCCCATGTAAGGACGGAAACCAATGTGGCTAATCTATTCTTGTTCGGTATTTTGATTTTTTCTCCGTTAAAATGGACAGTGTCAGGATTGTATCGGATCAGGAGGGTGGGTTTCGGACGGGATTGGTTCATTTCCAAGATGCGTTGGCATTCACAATTGTAGGTCTTATGTTGGTCTTCATCAATTTCGAGATGGACGAAATAATCACCACAATCATATAAAATATCAGGAAAATAGTGTAAATGACGGAACGAAGAATGTTCAACAACCTCATAAGGATTATGAAGAAAAGATGAAAATGAATTATTCTGAGATCGGAGAAAATCAACCACTTTCATTTCACGAGATTTGCGACGACGGGTTTGTGAAGTGTCATGGCGAACACATAAATGATTATCTGTTGATGTTTGGATCTGACATGTTGTCCCGTCTGGGTAGGTATATGAACATTTTTTATTAGTATCACAACGTCTATTTTCTTCAATATTAAGTTTTATATATTGTGATTTCGAACACGAAGAACACCATAAATACTTACCATCGTATCCATATGTTGGTCTTGTTATATTACATACTTCACACAATTTTTGAGAAGTACATCTACGGTTTTCACTAATATTTAGTTCTTGCCATTTTATTCTAGCACAATCAGAACACCATATTAATTTTTTTTCGTCATACCCATATGAAGCTCGTTTATTGTGACATTCATTACATTTTTTTTGAATATCACACCATCTGTTTTTATCAATATTAAGAATCTCTCTTATAATTTTAGCACATGTAGAACACCACGAGTATTTATTATCATAACCATAGCCATTTTTTATTTTCTGACACATGATACACTTTGGATTCAGGTTACATCGCCTTTCTTCACCTATGTTTAGTAAATCAAACTGAACGATAGAACATGGTGCACACCATAAACGAGCATTCCCGTCATAACCATAATTTGCTCTTGTTTGTTTACAAACATTACATTTTACTTGTGTATCGCACCACCTCTCTTCGCCAATTTTTAACTCTTCATAATTTGATAAAGCACAATTCGCACACCATATATATGGATTATTATCATAACCAAAAGATGCGCTTATTTTTTTACACACTTGACATTTTCTCTTACTATTACAACGTCGATTAATATCAATATTTAATTCAACATAACATTCAGCAGCACAATCAAAACACCACATCAAACTATTCCCATCATAACCAAAAGATGGTGATACAATTTTACATTTTAGGCATTTTGGAAATATATTACATCGTCTTTCTTCGCTAATATTCATTTCAATATAACATAAAGACGCACAAGTTGCACACCATATATATTTATCTCCATCATATCCAAAACTCGCTCTTGTTTTGTTACATAAATGACATTTTTTATGTGAATCACATCTTCTATCTACACTAATATTCAAATCTATATAAAATTTAGTTGCGCATGGTTTACACCATATTTTTTTATTTTTGTCATATCCATAGGATGCTCGTTTCTTCTGACATGCTTTACATTTATCTGCCATGTTTTTATGTTTTTATTCGCAAATTATTTAAATCAAATTTCATTTTTTTAAAAATAAAATTTAAGAATCGTATTCATATTAATCAACTTCTTCAATTTTGATATTGTCGTCAGTTGCTTTGAATTCTTCTGGAGGAGTAGTATCTGTTGCCGTTTCTGGTGAAGGTGTTGGTGGTTGGAGGAATTCCATGATTTTGGTTCTGCGTTCATCATATACTTCCTTTTCTTCATTTGGATGCTCCTCTAACCACTTTATTTCTTCTTGAATCTTTGTCTTGACTTCCTCTGGGAGTTTGTCTTGTGATTTGGCTTGATAAAGAATTGACTCGTATAGATTTTTGGCTTCAACTTGTTCCTTGAATTTCTTGTCTTGTTCCTTGAACTGTTCTGCCTCATCAATCATCCGCTTGATCTCTTCTTCACTCAAATTCTTCTTGTCATTTGTAATTGTAAGATTCTTTTTGGTTCCTTCTTTACCCTCAACCTCCGCACTTACTTCAAGAATACCATCAGCACTGAGGTCGTACGTCACATTGATCTTGGGAACACCCCTGGGAGCTGGTGGGATGCCTTCCAACTGGAATGTCCCGAGTGTGTGGTTGTCCGCAGAACGAGCACGCTCACCCTCCAGGATCTTGATCGTCGCTGATGGTTGGTTGTCGCTGAACGTGCTGAATGTCTGGGTCTTTTTGGCAGGAATAGTGGTGTTCCTGGGGATCAATACAGTCATCATATCACCAGCTGTCTCAATCCCCAGTGATAGGGGGCAGACATCCAACAAGACAATATTGTCGGTTTTCTCGGATTGGATTCCTGTCAGAATGGCAGATTGAATAGATGCGCCTACCGCAACCGCTTCGTCTACGTTGATACCAGTGCAGGGATCCTTCCCGAAATAGTCCTTCAGCATGCTCTGGATCTTGGGGATTCGGGTGGTGCCACCCACCAAAACCACCTCGTCAATCTGTGCCTTGCCCAGTTTGCCGTCCGCCAACACCTTGTAAACGGGTTCCATGGTCCGCCTGAAAATATCGGCAGCCAGGTCCTCAAATTTGGCACGGGTCAGCACCATATTAAAATCGTGCCCCTCATACAAGGAGTCAATCTCGATTGTGGCCGTAGAAGCCGATGACAATGTCCGCTTGGCCCTCTCGCACGCATTCTGGATCCTCCTCAGGGGACGTGTCTTGCCAGTCAGGTCCAAACCGGTCTTTTTCTGGAATTCCTTGGCGAAATGATCCACCATCCGGACATCAATGTCCTCCCCTCCCAAGTTGCTGTCCCCGCTTGTCGCCACTACTTCAAAAATACCATCAGAAATGTTCAGCAACGACACATCATGTGTGCCTCCACCGCAGTCGAATACCAGTATATTCTTCTCTTCTCCTTCCTTCATCTTGTCCAGCCCATAGGCAATGGACGCTGCGGTGGGTTCCTGGATCAGGCGCAACACCTCCAATCCAGCAATCGCACAAGCGTCCTTCGTGCCCTGTCTCTGGCTGTCATTGAAATAAGCCGGGACGGTCACAACCACTTTTTTCAGTTCATATCCTAGGTATGCCTCTGTGATGGCCTTCATCTCCCCCATGACCATGGAGGAAATCTCTTCAGGTGTGAATAATTTCTTTTCACCCTTGATTTCTACTTCAAAATGGGGTTTGTTGTTCTTTTCCACAAGATTACAGGTCAGGTGGGTCTTGTTCTTCTGGACCACAGGATCATCCCACGTCCTGCCAATGAAACGCTTCGCATCAAAAATCGTATTCTTGGGGTTGGAAACAACCTGGTTCTTGGCCGCATCACCCACCAATCTCTCCCCCGTCTCTGGGTTGAACGATACCCAACTGGGGACCGTGCGATTGCCGGTTGTCGTATGAGCAATCACCTCCACCTTGTTGTTCTCAAAAACAGCACTACAGCTGTTGGTAGTCCCTAGGTCAACTCCAAATGCCTTGATTGTCATAATTTGCTTTTATTTTACATTTTCAAGTTCTTAAATTCATTTTTATTTCCATCATTAAATCATTTTCTCGAGCAAATGTCCTGTAATATGATAAGCAAGATCAAAGGAGATTCGTTTGCGTTGATTTTCGCGATAATTGGATAAAAATAATGAATGGTAATCATTACGATATCTTTGAAGTAAGGTATTGAATCTGCTCACAACGCATTCTTGTTGCTCCAATGAGATTGGAGGATTGATTACCAAAGTTGCGTAAGACCGCGCACTTGTGTTTGGTGTCTCGTCCACATAAACATTTGCCGTTTTTACAATATTCATCCCGATTGGTTTTTCGTCATCAATACATTTCAATAAAATATTTGTGTGTTGTTTGTCCTTGTTGTGTTTCGTCAGCCGAGCGATTTGATAAGAATGTGTTCTTTCAAGATTATAAATATCCCCCCCGATAAGGAAATGATTGAGTGTTGAAAGTTTTACCGAAAAATGTTTTTCTGTAGGGTAGATGGAAACATTGATCCTATCATCATTGGTTCTTTTTCTTTCAAATTGAAAAGCACACACCGAATAAGTTGTGTCGTGAAAAACCTGTTCCTCAAAAATGTTAAGATGAATAACATGAAATTTCTCCAAAAAATCCTTCCTTAATTTCATATCTGCCTTGCGAATAGGACACCAGAAATTAATAGGAATAATCACAATTCCTCCAATCGCACCAGAGAGTGTAATTTGTTTCATGAAGCATTTATACAGATCATCTGTTTTATACTGATCAAAATATCTCTTGTCTTGGCATTTGTTCCTTGCCAGATAAGGGGGGTTGGTCAAAACAAATTTATTGTCATAACAAGGAGGATTTTGAAGTGTATCTTGTTCTATAATAAAATCTTGTTTAGGATCAATATCATAACATTCAAATACAATATCTGGTCTATCTTTAATGAATTTTAGTAAATCACCTGCTCCAGCAAAAGGTTCTATAATATTTTTTACATGGCTTGGAACACTCAAGTTTCTTAAAATTTTTTCGTAGTTTGTAGTAAAAAATTGACCTAATTCTTGTTTCTTTTTTAAATCGTTATTTTTCATTTGTAATTTAGAAATTATTTCTTTAAACCAAAATTCTTCAAATTGTTCCATATCTCCAACAAAAATATGGTCCTTGACGTCAGCATGACAATCTAACAAGTATTTAAATTTCGACATACTTTTGAAAGAAGTATCTCCATCTAAAATATTTATAAAATATATATTTTCATAATTGGCAACTAAATATTTTAATTGTGTTTTTATAAAATGATAAACTCGAATTGACCTTGTCTGGGCCCCACCCTGATCACAAATAAATTTGAGATTCAAATAAAAGCTGTTTGATAAATGTTTTACAAATCCATCAAAATCTTCAGTCCATTCAAATCCATCGTCGTCTTTCAATGGGAATTTTTTATAACAAAGATCTAAAGAATCCATATGTAATCGAATTCCCGTGTTATAAGACCATGTTAGTCCTGTTATTTTATCGATACATTAACGCTGGAAACTTTCGCATTCATTTTTTTTTCCTCCCTGATACCAAACTTGTTCTTTTCTCCATGTTTTGGTGTGTTTAATTGACGATACAAACGACATTTTTATTTTTTTATAAAATCTATTTATAACTTTCATTTTTATCTCCATCCAAAAAATTTCACGAATAATACTTGTCTGTCCCGTGGATGCCGACGGGGTGTGTGGAATACACATCTTCAGTTGCAAACTGGTATGATGTCTGGACATCTGGCAAGTTATACCCACTTTTTTCCCACAAAAGATCGGTAAAGAAAACGTCTTCTGGGCGGTTTTCCAGTTGGTTCTGTCTCACATTTTCAAGCGCCACCTCCAGCATGGCTTTTTTCTTTCGCAACGAGAAACCCCCATTATAAACACACATCTCATTCCCCCGAATCAGGCCACACGGAGCCCCAATCATATCGTATTGTTCGACCCATGTGGGGATTGGCCTCAACAATAAACAGTCAATCTGAAAAATAAGGATTGTCTCTTCGTAGATCTGTTCCCAGAACTGTCTCTGTCGCAAGAGGTAAGAATACTGTTTGGGGGTCATTCTTTTATCCCGAATTGTTGTTTTGCGATACTGGAAATCGGGCAATTCAGTTGTTAAAAAATTTTCCACCTTGTCATTGATGAACAAGTGGAAATTCCATTCCCCCCCTAAAACAATACAGAAATTTTTAAGGACCAGGGGTAGGAAATACGCATCACGGGTCTCCACCAGCACGGCCACCCTGGTATTTGTTTCCTTGTTTTGGTGCTCACATCCTACGTGGCTGTATGTTTCGACCAGGTGTCTTCCAATATCCTTTTGGATCATGTTTTTTTCTAAACAAAACTTTTGTTTTTTTATTGTTTAGAAAAACATAATTGTTGTGTATTGTCATCAAAATTGATTTCTTCTGTTTTGTGCTGAAGGTTATAAGACAAACAGCACTGACATTTTCTTTTTTATACAGATACAAAATGGACAAGGAATTCTTTTTCAGGGTATGGAATACCTACCACACCCACTGGGGAAAAGAAGAACAACAAGAAATCAAGAAGCGATACTCGGCATCTTTACTGGAAAAAAAACTTAAAAAATCAAGCAGCATCAACGCCCTCCTTTACATGTTTGACATATTCAGGGACGACATTTTTGAATACGACTATGAGGTCCTGCGTGCCATCAAGAACATGTCCAGGGCGTGTATGGAAGAAGAGGACTTGTGTGAAGAGGAAGATTCTTATACACGGATGAATAGCGATTTCCACCTATACCACCATTTCGGGGTTTTGTCTGTGGCCCAGCGTCAATGGATGTCATTGAGGAAGTCGAGGGGGGCCAACAGTATCGTATTGACCGATGAAAACATTTATAATCTTTCGGCCATACTCGTCCTACCAACGATTTAAAAAAAATTTTTTTTTTGACGACATAAATAAATATTCTTTATAAATAAAAAATGCCAGAACAAGTATTTATTAAATTCCACACAAAATGGTTCTACATCCCAGCCATGATCGCAATTGCCTTCATCTTTGCCTTTGTTGGAGTCAAGGACTGCTACAAGAAAATCCGCGAATTCGTAAAAGTGTTGGACAACGACCAGAAGAAGATCTATAACGAAATCCGCAAGGAGCGTGAAAACACCTATTGGTGTGCCCTCATGCAGGGATGTTTTGTAGCTGTGCTTTACATTCTTGTCGCCACCTTTACATGCGGTCAATCCAAGTCCATCTACCACCTTGTATCAGATATCATGTGTATCGTTTTTGTGACAACCTATTTTGTCTATACGCTCAAGGAAAAGAAGAAAATCATGCTGATTGACGGGGATATGGACGAGACACAGGAGAAGAAGTGGATCACCATATACCGTTGTATGCAGAAAAATTTCCACAGTTATTTCTTGTTTGGCCTTTTGTTCTCTGGGCTTGTCTTTAGTTTGCTGGACATTATTTCTCCCCCTGTGATGGTCTGTGTGAATCCTAAAAGGCGCAAACAACAAGAAAAAAAATTATTGAAAAAATCCCGCAAGTAAAAAAAATAACGAAAAGTATGTATGTTTATCTAAATAAATTATTTAGATAAGTAGGAATTTATTCACATACACAAAACAGGTGGGTTGCATGGGAACAATCTGTTCCCCCTCAATTGTAAGCACTCCGCCACATGTTCGTTATAATCAATCAATATTTCCTTTAGATCATTTTTAAAACACTTGATACGGTGCTGGATGTCGGTGTGCTGCTGTCTCGTGATATCAAGAAGGATCCTCATCCCTCGTTTATAGTAATCGCCCCAGAGGACATACAGCGACAGATTCCGTTGTCGTTCCTCGTCTTGTTGGTACAAGTGATCTTCAAGCAAGCCACAGCAGAACGGGTCTGGGTCTGTTTGTTTCAATGGGGAAACCTTTTCCATTTGGTTCTCAATATCTGTCATCAGGTGATAAAATTCTTCAAAAATCCACTTGAGGTGGTATTCCGTCATATTGTCGAGTTTTTGTTGAAAACCCTGTTTCATTGCGTGGTGCTGGTGGTGATCGAAGTAGTGTGGGTTGTGGATGTTTTCGTTGATGATGTTTCCATTATTCCAGTCAAACGCCGTATAACATTGGGTGCAGAACATCTGGAAACACCCGGATTTTTTTTCAATGGGGATACGGCAACCGGGGCAACGCCTGCTCAATTCCGCCACCTTGTCGAGGGATTTGACAATCTCATCCCGGCAGATGTGATGTTCTTCTTGATGACAGAGACATTTTTCACACACCCTGATCCAGCATGACGAGCAGGTCATCGTCGATTTCCTTATCTTGCCGTAGTGGCACGATGGGCACGGGCACAGAAAATCCTTGCCCAACGCTCGACTAAAACGCTTCATCAATAATTTTATACGATACTTTTTAAAAGAATCATCCAGAAACTTCTGTTCTAGGTTCTGCCTTAAAAACAACAAGTCCCACGAGTGCCGGCAATTCATACAATGAGCATCACTTGTAATATTCAATAAATATTTCTGGACACACCCACTACATGCCTCGTACTGACAATTATTACACTTTACTCTTTTTTCGTAATTTGTGCTACAACACACGCTACACTCCATTCTTCTTTTTATGGTTATGTGCTACAACTTTTAAATAAAATAGTTTCACTGATTGATTTCATTTTTTGGATTAGAAAAATGAAATTGGATCTGTTTGTTTTTATAAAAAATAAAAGAAACTATATGGTTCTGATTGGATTGATTGGGCGCAAACAATCTGGAAAAGACACCTTTGCCGATTACCTTGTCCGAACCCGCGGCTTCAAGAAGCATTCATTCGCAGAGCCCGTGAAACAGATATGCCAGATCATGTTCCATCTGGAAACAGAACAGATGCACGACCCACGCCTCAAGGAAAAAGTGGATGAAAGGTGGGGGCTCTCTCCAAGACAAATGATGCAAAAGGTCGGGACAGACATGGTCAGGGATATGCTGGGGAATGATTTCTGGGTAAGACATATGGACATGCGCGCACCAGCAGGCAATGTTATCATATCGGATGTGAGGTTCAGGAACGAGGCCCAGTGGGTCAAGGATCGGGGGGGTGTGCTGATAAGGATCGTGGATGGAACGCCACACTCCGACAACCACTCATCCGAAACAGAACAACTGGCCATCCAGGAAGACATCCTTGTCATGAACAACAAGACAAATGGTCTGGAAACATACCACCGCGAGATCGAAACCATTATCAAAAATATTTTATAGAAAATAACTAAAATTGACTTTCTATTCTTTCAACATGAATGGAAAAGATGAATGAACTTTATTGTTGTCGGGCTTTTTACTGTATTGCGGTTTCATTCCTTGTGGTGATTGTCATGCTTTTCCTTATGGGGGTTTTCAAGGTTCATTTTGTTTAAACAATCTTTACGTTGCTTGTATCATGTTTAAGGTAGCATACCTTATTTCCTTCAAAACTATCTACCCCAAAATTAATTGTGGAATTGTCGAGCTTACTCTTATCAGCAGACATCCCGTACTTGGACAGGCAACTATTGTTGCAGTCATTAAGACACCCTGTCTTGCCAGCATAAACAATCTTTCTTTTTATAGAGTTGTCAATATCCTTGAAATGAACCGCCACAAGGTCGTCCTTGTCACAAAAATCAAATTCCTTTTTCCAGTTGGCTCTCCCACATGCGGGAGAGTTCCACCACACGCCTAATTTTTTTTGCCATCATCCATCGTCTTTTTTTGTATGTTTCTGCCGTAGATACACGATGTAATATCAAAATCAGCACACGACCCGTATCCTGGATTTTTTTCTATGAATACATCGTGTCCTGCGAGGTGAGTGTATTTCTTATTGTTATACATTATGCTTGTGGGGCATGACGAGATTGTTTGTGTCTTGTATGATTTTGTATCGTAATTTTCCTTTGCGAATTTTAGGTATACCATGCCACTGCCACCATGGTCATTTTATAAGGGCACATTTTCGTTTTTGTTGCCTTTACCCGATTCTTTGCCATTTTGTCGTTTTATTAAATTAATCTAAAAAATTAATAAATTTGTTTGTATCAAAAAAAATAATTATATCGATTTAAAAACAAAAACCACAAACAAACAAAATGAAAAGACAAAATATTATACCGATAATAATCTTGTTGATCATGCTTATTTTGTTTGCAACCTTTTTTTACAGATGGAACAAATCACAAGAAGAAGAAGAACAACAAAATCTTATAGATCATCAGCAAGAACAAAAACGAATCCAAGAAGAAGAGAAAAACATTATCAATGAGAATTATATCGAAAGCCCAAAACAAGAGGTCGTGGTGGTTGAACAGGATTCGTATGACTGGGTCAAAAACTATTCGGCAGAACTGATGAATAGGTTCCAGATTGACCACGCCCATAGGGACATTTTCAAGGTCCTCCGCGATTTCGTTGTGGCCAACCAGCTTGAAAAGGCCGACGAATGTGATTTCCTATATCTGATTTTCTCCCAGTGTAATACCTTGTCTGTGGTAAAAAAGATGGACCTTGCCGTTTATATTGTATGGAAGTCCAGGAACCAACAACAGATCGATAGTGTGTACGATACAATCATGGCGATTGCCTCCGATAACCAGGAGAACCCAAAGGTGAGGGCAAATGCCCTGGAGATCTTGATGAGGAGCAACAACAAGATTTATATGGACCGTTCCAGGCGGATCATGGAGAACCTACAGGAACACGAAAAGGTCCAGGAGATGGCACAGATCCTACAGAGGATGGAAAGGATCCAGAATGTCATGCGGAACAATGCCCCACCAGCCACCAGCCAGCCGCCACGAGCACCCCTAACCCCTTATCAACAGGTCCACCAATTGAACAACCAGCCGCCCCCCATGACACCCGAAGAACAGCAGGTCCAACAGGCGCTCCTTGACCAATACCGGCGCCTAGAGAGGAGGGCCTTTAATGCGATGAACAAAAAGGCGACTGTTTATGACGACACCCAGAATGTGCACAACCACAAGATCAATGAGACCGTGATTGAGAGTGTCAAGAACATTATGGACCATAGTGCTACACCCGCCCCCCTTGTCCTCGTGGAGAGAGAGCTTGCCGCTTATTACCCAGATTACCACAAGCATAGGGAAAAGATCCAGTCCAGTATCAACAGGATCCGTTCCGACCCATCCAAATTCAAGGGAGAAACAACCATCTCGCAGGTTTTTGATCGTATTGTTTCAATCATTTCCAATTCCAGGCACAAGCAAGAAATGTGGAAACGGCTGGGGGAAGAACTTGTAGAGATGAACCAACTCTGCGCGACAGGTCATCTGTCGAGGATTGTCAATGTCATCCAGGGGTTCGATGACGTCCCGAATGAATTCCAGATCAGGATGGACCCAAAGGACGAGATTTATGCCAATATTTCCAACTACATCACCATGAATATCCAAGAATCAGGTGAAGCGGACAAACTGCTGGAATCGATGATTGACCCAGAAGACAGGACCCTATTCATTGGATTTGTCTGCATCATCCTCAAGCCCAAGGTTGCCGAACTACAAAAGGAATACCAGGGCATCGCAGAACCAGAAAAAATCACAGAATGTATCAACGCATCCATCAAGAACTACATCAAGAATGATGCAGAAACCGAAACAGTATTGAAATCCATCTATCAATAGTTTTTGTAAAAGAAGAAGAAGAATCTTGTTCTTAATAAATGAGTTCCCAAGGCAGCAATGGCGCAAAGAAGGTGATGCCCATGCGCTTACAGAAATATATCAATAAGAATGCTGACTACGGCACTTATACACCAGCCGAAGATTTTCCATACGCAAAATTAAGGATACGAGGAAACCCATTGATTTTGAACTCGCGAACCTTAATCTACGGTGTCTATTTTATCTGCTGTATAGGAAACTACAAGACAATTGTCGCCGAACAGCTGGCCACCATCCGGCGTTCTGGGTTGTTTGCAAAAACCAATATGATTTTTTGTTTTATATGCGAATATACCGACGAGATAATGCCGGTATTACAACCTTACATGTCAAAACTCAAGATTATCTCCACCACAGAGAACCTGTATGAGAAGTTTGCCATTGAGAATTTCCGGGAACAGATACCAACCTCATCACAAACTTATTATCTTTTCTATTTTCACACAAAGGGGGTGAGCAGGGATGCCGATAAGAAAAAGGTTTATCATGAGAGGCGTAAAAATCTTGATTATTTTGTGCTTGAGAAACACGAAATCTGTATCTTCTGGTTGGACCACAATTACGATGCTGTTGGTGTATCCCTTTCCTTGTATCCATTGCTCCATTTTTCTGGTAATTTCTGGTGGGCAAAATCCAGTCATCTCGATAAACTTCCAGTAAAGCTAAAACATGGTGGTTATCTGGCACCCGAAATGCACATCTGCGGCATACCCAATGGCAGGTACATCAGTATCTGCCAGTCCACAAATAGTGGAAATGTAAGGGATTTCTTGAGATTGACAAACCATGATATTTTGAGGGAGAGCACGTGCTTACCCATCCAGAATGTCATTGCCAAAACATTTATGCAGCGTTTTTCTGCCGAAAAAATGAATTAAAAAAATAAAAAAACATAAAACAATCAATCATGAATGTCCAGTGCTGTATCTGCCACGAAAACGTGCGGGTGCCTGTTCGATTCATATGTTTTCAGTGTAAAAACGAACCGGGCCACCCGTCATGCAATTCGATTACGAGAATCTGCTTGTTGTGTGCGCGCGAATACCTTGAACTCGACAAGAAACGAACAGAAAGGATTTTTTATAGGAAATGCCTGACATGCCCGGCTCTAGTGAAATGTTCAACATTGTCTGCGTTGAACTCGTATGAAAAGGACTTTTTCATAATGTCTCGCGATTCCAAAGAAGATTATCCCTGTTTTTATGATCAGGATGGGTGTCGTTTTATCGGCACCCAGAACGAACTTGACCAGCATATCCAACACGAATGTCTTTTACGTGTCATTTCTTGCAGATATTGTAGAACCTACTACCAAGCCAAAGATGAGGACGATCATGTCCTGCAGTGTAAAGAACGATTCCATTGTTCTTTTTGTCTTGAATACATTCCATTAGAAAAAGAAAAGGATCATTTTTTAGAATTTCATCAACAACAAAAATGCCCTTATTGCTGTCGCTATAGGCCAAGTGTCTCTTTTGATCGCCACCTCGTCGAATGCCCGGAACGGCCACGTGAATGCTTATGCTGCCACGAGAAGATCATCAAGCACCAGATGCACGACCATCTACTGGAACATATCATTTCATATGAAAAGACCATCCGGAACTATACGAACTCAATCACTATCCTCTCGACACAGATTTCAATATTGGCCAAGGAATGCAAGAAATATTGTTAAAGTTATTTTATATCATTCATTACGGATATAAAATTATTCCAGGCATTCAAGGCACACCTCATAAACATCCTTGTATAATTTTGAATTTTTTATAAATGTTTCCAAAAAGTTTTTTAAATCTTGTTTAGAATCTTCGGGGATGTTGATGTCGTCATCGTCCCTATCTACGTGTGTCTTGATGTAGAGGATATTGAGGAGATGGTGGAGGCATTCTTTTTCTTCTTTATTATCTGTAGTTCTTTTCCACAGGGTCAATCGCGATACCGGGACCGCTAGGAGTTTTTGTAGCTCCTTTTTCCTCTGTTCCTTTTGTTTTCGAACCTGTTCATTGTCCATATATTCTTGTCGGCTCTGGAGAATGATCCTATGTAATTCCTCATCCTGGTCGTAAGCCCCATTCAGTAATTGGTCCTGGTATGAAAAATCAGGGGTGCGTGGTGGCGACTGTTCCATTCGTTCTCTGACTCTCTAATTTCTGTATAAAAAATCAATTTTGAAAAATTGATGTTTTTTGTGTAAAAACAAAAAGAAAACGGCAACATGAGGAAACTCACAAAAAAAGAGATTGAAACAATACTGGATGGATTGGGGGATTCCTATACTTCTTTTTGCGAACCACTAAAAGAAACCATAATGAAGCACCACGTCGAAAAATTGAACCAACAGCTGGAGACGATTGAAATCTACCCCGAAGCGATCCCACAATTACGGGAAGAAATCCACAAGAATTTCAACAAGTCGCTGGCACAACCAGGGGAGAATGTAGGGGTATTGTGCGCCCAGAGTATCGGGGAAAAACAAACCCAATCCACGCTCAATTCCTTCCATGCGGCGGGGATTGCCGTCCAGATGGTTCTGACGGGCGTGCCCAGATTCCTTGAAATCCTGAATGCGACAAAAGAACCAAAGGTGACGACATCCAGGTTATATCTTTCCGACACAACCCTCAAATCTCCAGGTGAGATACGCAACTATATTGGAAATTCACTGGTTAATATAAAACTGGGTGATGTGATATCGTCCTTTAATATTTTTCATGAGAATAAAACAGAAGAAATCTGGTATCACCCCCATTCTTTGATGTTTGGTGTGGAATTCAGGGATCACGATCACGGCATCAGTATCCAGTTGAACAAGAAAATATTGTTCCAGAGGCGGCTCCCCGTGTTTTTGATACGCAAGAAAATAATGTCCGTATTCCACGACCTCCATGTGGTGATTTCTCCCATCCATATTGGGCAGATTGATATTTTTGTGGATATCTCGGAGATTGAACCCCCCGATGAGAACACACTTTTCCTCAATGAGAATAACTTTATTGATGTCTATTTGAAGGAAGTGGTCTTGGAGAAAATCAAGGACATCCAATTGGCGGGCATCAATGGCATCCGTGATTATTATGTCCAGAAAGACACAAACAACCGATGGTATGTGGAGACGATTGGGAACAATTTCCTGGAACTGTTGGGTAATCCTTGCTTCGAATATTACCACACCATGAGCAACAACATGTGGGATATTTACAATTGCCTGGGGATTGAGGCAACACGCCAGTACCTCTATGAGGAACTCTGGAATCTGGTTACTTCTGACGGGGCGTTCATCAACCCCTGCCATATCCTCCTCCTTGTTGATATCATGACCCATCATGGCAACATTGTCTCCATCTCTCGCTACGGGATGAAGAAGGAGCAACGAGGATTTCTGGCAAGGTCGTCATTCGAGGAATCGGTAGAACACTTTCTCAATGCCGCCTTCTTTTCAGAGAAGGATAAGCTGAAGTGTGTGTCTTCCTCGATCATCTGTGGGAAACGAGCCAATATGGGCACTGGTTTATGTGATGTCAAGGTTGATTTGAATATGATTGATGATAAATTCAACTCGTAAAGACGTGTCGGCACGATGGGCACGAGACAATTGATCGGGTCTCGTCATTCTGGTCCTCTTTCTGGTTGAAATGGAACCATTCCAGCACACATTTCTTGTGGAAAATGGTGGCACAGGAACACACGAGTTCTACACACCCCTTGTGGGATGGGTATTCGTGCGGATAAACATTGGCGCATATCAAACAGATTTCTTCCTTTTTTTCTTCGGGGATGTGTGCTTCTTTCCATATTTTTTCCCACCTGGTTTCCAGTTCTTCCAGGCGCTCGGTTGTGGGTGGTTGTGTGTTATTTTGTTCTTGATTATCAGTTTCAAAACTCTGTTGGGAGATGAGTCGAACAAACTCTTCTTCGTCTTCTTCTGAAATCAATGGGAAAAAAATAAGGGAAAAGATCCACGAATATTCATTGTCCAGCGCATTTAAAAGATCCTGATTGATCATACAAATAAAGAGCTTGATGTACATTGACAACAAGCAGAAAAAAATCAGCATGATCCAAAAGTTGGTAAAAAAGACAATAAACAATAATGTCCCGATACCACTCCTTGAAATAATCATAATGTACATGGACAACCCCAACAGTAGCATATTCAGAATTATAAACACTTTAAAGATACAATAAAAAATAACAGATAATTTTTTCACCATAAGACCTACAGCTTGTTGCATTTTCTATTTATGATGAATGAATAAATTTTTAAATCACATTTAATTTAAAAAATTTTTAGCAATGAAAAAGACAGTCAATATATTTATTTGTGCAGCATGATTTATGGATAATGGTTAGGGCAACCCGATAATTCAATTCTTCTGGACTGAGATTAGGTTGTGATTCGAGTATCTTTTCTTCATATTTTTTCCATAATTCTTCATAAGTGGCGCCACTCCACCTTTTGTATCGCCACATATTACGCATTGTATCGATAAGCACACTCAAAAACCTTACATAGAGATAAGAACGACGCCTGACATATTGTTTGATTGCGTTCCTGGTTTCGTAGGACTTGATTGCCAGGGTTTCCGTGTTGTAATCAACAATATAATATGAATGATAGATAGGCAAGAGCTGGTGGTACAAGTGGCGTGTCTTTCGGGCACCATGATCACCCCACCAGTTCTCACGATCCCCATAATAAAAAACAAGGTCTTTGACAGATAGAAAATGCAATGGTTTTTCACAATAAGAACGATCCTTGTCCAGGACCTGGGACAACTGGTTGCGGAACTTTTTTTGTTCCAAAGGAAGCTGAATAAAACCGTTCGCACACATAACAACATTCAAAAGAAAAAATAGTTTCAACAACATGAAACCCCACAAATAACTTTTTATTATATATTATGATAAAATCTTAAAATCATTTTTAAAAATATTAAAAAATTTATAGGTCTTCTTCTAAATAAAAATGGCACACGATATACGGGAGAAAAAACACTACCAGGAACAATCAGACAAGGCACGGTTGGCCATGGATGAAACTGAAGAGTTCCATGTGAAAAAGGTGGAAATCTCCTTTTCCCAACAACTCATCAAGTATAGGATGGATCGAAAATGGAAACGCCAGGATCTCGCCCGTTTTTTGTGTTTGAAAGAGAATGATGTGGCGGCACTTGAAACAGGAAAAGCTGTCCATGACGGCCAGCTCATCCACAAAATAAAACAAAAACTAAAATTATAAAAAAAGAAACAGTATAAATATTTTTACATATAAATATTTTTCTAAAAAACTTTTTTTTAGAAGAAAACAGTAAATCTTTTTTTTAAACATCATAATAGCACCTTCCAGTGTAGTTATAATCAGGGGTGGTGATGTAATTCTCGGCAAGAGGATAATTGGGAACAGTCTTGAGGAAACAGACAAAATCCTCAAAAATCTTGGAATGCTCCTTGAGGAAAACTTCAAACTTGCTTGGGTACAGCTTGATCCGTGGGTCCTTGTTCTTGTAGCCAATGTAGATCTTGGTGAGCACGTCAAAACAAGCGGGCCAGTTCTCCGTGACGGCCATCATGAGCTGATCATTGTCAATGGCCGATGGGTCATTCAGGTTCTTGTAGCCAATGGTGCCGATATTGTAGGTGGATGAATACCGAGTGACAAGGGGGGAATTGGCAACATTGGGGTCAAATGGTTCCGCATACTGGGACACCCCGGCATATGTCAGGAACCTCCTCTCGGCCGCATTGCGGATCATGTTCTGGCCGACTGTTGTCTTGATCTTGAGGTAGTTCTTGGCAATGTTCATGGTGAGGTTGTCAATCGCACCAACATTCGGCCATACAGTGTCCGTGTTGAACTTTACATACCCCTCGCAGAAACCATCATACACGCTGGAACACCGCTCACTCATATAATTCATACAACCAGGCCCGTAGGGAGTGTAGAGCAGATTGGACGATGTGGAACCGTGGAGAAACTGGCTGTTGAATGTAGGCAAAACACAATACGTTAAAGGATTGGACTGGTCCATGGGGTTAAAAACATTTTCATTCATGGCACTGCCGAATTCACTGAATGTGGGATAAATCCTATTTCTTGACATAATTTATCTTTCTTATAGGTTTTTTTTTTGTTCTTAAAAATTTTTAAAAACAATAGTTTTTCTATTTAGATTGGTTTAAAGAAACAAATCGATTAGATATAGATAGAATGTTAAATTCAAATTCCACACCAATATGTGATTTATACATCCAGAAACAAAAAGAAATGGATCTAAAATTTAAAAATGTCGTGATTATGATGGAGATTGGAAAATTCTATGAGGTTTATACGTTTGAAACACCGGAAGGTGAGGTTGGAAAGGCAAAAGAAATCAGCCGTGTCTGTAATATTGTCTTGACAAGGAAGAACAAGAACAATGCCCATTCGATGTCCAATCCGCACATGTGCGGGTTTCCTTCCCACTCATTGTCCAGGTATGTCCAGCACCTCGTGTCTCATTCCTACACGGTGGCTGTGTATGCCCAGAACAACACAGGAGAAAAGATTGAGCGTGGGCTTCAGGGTGTGTACAGCCCTTCTGTCATGATTGGGGATATTGAGGATGAGAACCTGGAAGATATTGATCGTTCTGTGATGGCATTGTCAATCGAACAGTATGATTTTCTGGATAAAAAGCACTCTCCCATGTTTTCAGTAGCGTATGTGTGCGTCAATACAACCAATGGGAATGTCTGCTGTGAAGAAGAGACCTTCCACCACGAACACGACGTTATTTCATTTGTCCTCAAGATCTGTGATATCTACAAACCCCAGGAGATTTTAATGAGAAGCTGTATTGAGATTGAAAATATGGATGCGAGCGTTCATAATTTACCAAAATGGGAAAATGAAAACAAAAAATATAGCGAAATTGAATTCCAGCAGATCGTCCTGGAAAAGGTTTATACCCAACGGACGAGCCAAGAAATATCTGTGATTGAAGAGATTGGCCTTGAGCGCCATCCAGAACTGGTTTCCATTCTGGCACACCTAATCTCATTCCTGGAACAGCACCACCCACTCGCAATTTATCGTCTCCAGAAACCATGTTTCTTGCAGCACACAGACCACGTTGCGTATAATACCCAATCCCTTTATGATCTGGATTTGTTCTCAAGCAACAATAAACAGAAAAAATCATTGTTTGACATACTGGACAATACCAGCACACCAGCGGGAAGACGGCTGTTGAGAAAAACCATGTTTGCGCCCCATTACAATACACTAAAGCTCAATAGATCCTATGATGAGATCAGTGCCATTGTGCCGCTTGTCCAGGACCTCCAGATCAAAAAGAATGTGGGGTTTTACAGCACAGATGTCGAGCATGTTTTACGAAAGATCCAGATGGGGAATGCCGGTGTATCGGCGGTGTTCCGGTTCCTGAAATTGATGTTTGATTTTGAAAATCTGGTGGCAAGATTCCCACAGCAACTGGAAATCATCCAGGAATGGAAAAAACAGAAAAGCCAGATCCAGAAGATCAAGGGATTTGTCAATGAAAAATGGGACATGGCACTGATGCAGTCGTGGCGTTCGTGGGAAACAGACACCATCTGGATCCACACCCCACAGATCCTCATAAAAAAACAGATGGAACTCGATTCCAAAGAGGTGTTCTTCAAGAAATGGGTGGATGAGTGTATCGGGAAAGAAATGTTCCAACGGGTCGTTTTTTCGGAAGAAGAAGCTTACATTGGTGCGACAAAAAAAATCTACAATGAATTAAAAGACAGGCAGGACCTGCGCATACGTTCCATGAGCAGTTCCTACAGGATCCACCACCCCAATATCGACAGGTATTTCCAGGAAAGGAAAATCATACTGGGGTTTATTGTGAGGATGAGGCGCCAGATATTCCAGGAACAGGTGAAGGAATTGGTTGATAAACACGATCAGGTCCTGGCATACATGGCCCATATGACCGCCTATATCGACATGATCATCTCAAACGCCACAAACGCAACCCGTTTCCGCCTAAAGCGCCCCGAACCCACAGATGAAAAGAATTATTTATCGTGCGGCCAGTTGCGCCACCTTGTGGTGGAGGTCATGAACCCCCAGAACCACTACATCGCAAACGATGTCGAATTGACCGATCAGCACGGGATTCTCTTGTTTGGACAGAACAGCGCTGGGAAGTGTTTTGCCTACAATACAAAAATGGTATTGTGGGATGGAAACCATAAATCCGTCCAGGACCTGACACTTGAGGACACGCTGATTGGAGATGATGGGATGCCAAGAAAGATCATGGCCCTCACAAAAGGAAAAGGCACGCTCTATAGCATTGTGAGGAAAGACACGGAAGAAGTTATAATGAATGTGAATGAAGAGCACATCCTGTGCCTGACAAACAACAGTGGCACTAATTTCTTGGAGGTATCCGTCAAGAACCTCCTTGAAAAACCCTATAAGTACTCCACCATGATGAACCAATACACGAGGTGTTCATCCTTCCAAAACTCGAGATTGAATGTCATTGAAAGGCAATACTACATGAATGACGACGAGTGGAACAAGATCTACCTGTCATTCCTCCATTGTGGCAGGCGCGTCCAGTATTCAGCCGATAAACTCATGATTGAACCATCAGGGAACAACATTGTCCCGTTTTACATTGCCGAAAAGACAAGAAATGGGGAGTATTATGGGTTTGGGATTGATGGGAATGAGAGGTTCTTGATGCCGGATGGGACAGTTGCCCACAATAGCACATTGATGAAGAGCTTGGGTGTGGCGGTTGTGATGGCACAATCTGGGATGTTTGTTCCGTGTGATTCCATGAAATGGTCGCCATTCTCTTCCATTTTTACCAAGATTGGGAGCAGGGACAATATATGGAAAGGCAAATCGACATTCATTACAGAAATGAATGAACTGAAACACATTATCGATCGTTCTTGTGAAAGGTCGTTGATCCTATGCGACGAACTGACATCGGGAACAGAAACATTCAGCGCGACCGGGATTGTGGCCAGCACACTGGAAACCCTCCTTGACAAGAAATCCAAATTCATCATGACAACACACCTCCACACACTGAAACAGTTCCAGCAATTGATGATCCACCCACAACTCAGGGTCATGCACTTTAGTATGGAATACAATAAAGAGAACAAAAAACTAATGTTTGACAGGATTTTAAGAGAAGGATCTGGAAAATCCATATACGGATTGGAGATTGCCGAATACCTGGGGTTCAATGATACATTCTTGAAAAAGGCATTCCAGTATAGGACACAGCTAGACCCCAATTCGATCGAGATAGAACCCAAAAAAAGATCCAGGTACAATGTTAAAAAATGGATGAACACCTGTGAAAAATGTGGTTCCAAATTTGAACTCCACACCCACCACATCCAGCCCCAAAAGGACGCTTCAAACGATGGGTATATCGGCAATTACCACAAGAACAGATTGTGCAATTTACAGGTGCTGTGCAGGGTATGCCATGAAAACGAGCACCATCACGAGCATTGAAGAGGAAAGACGCCATTTTTAAAAGTTCGTTTCCATTCATCTTCGTAAAGGGTGTAATAATTATCGGGGATACACCCTATTTTCTGTAAATACATAAATGTCTTGTGTTTCTTTTTTGGGTCATTGACAATAAACAAGTTGCGGATGTTGAAAAACATTTCATAAATACGGAGCGCCCTGTTGAGTGTTGGAAAAAGTGTGTAGAACAACATGAACAGGTAATACACCAGCAGGACAGCCACCAGCAAGAACCACCTTTTTAAATCATCACCCTTGTCCCCAATAAGGAGCCAGCAGGTCGTGAGGAAACTGGCAACCATGATGATATTGATTAGGCAAAGTATCACAAAAAATACAAAAACATAGCCCGAAAACCCAACTTCTGTCCTGATATGGACCAATATGGGATTTTTCAAAAAGACGATGGGGAAAAGAAGGAAATAGCACATCATCTGCAGGGCCATCATAATACCAATGATATTCCGGACCCATTCAAATTTGGTCCTCTTCTTTTCTGGGATGAGTGGTGGTAAAAACTTGTGGGTCAATTGGTAATAACCAAAACAAACCCACGCAAAGATGAAAAAATTAATAAGGAAAAAACTGTAGCGATAATAAGATAAAAAGGCGAGTGGGATTATAACATCTAAATTCATTTTTATATTTCAAAAGAATAATATTTTTTGTCAAACAAGAAATATTTGAGTGAAAAAATCTAAAAAGAGCTTATTGGTTTATGGTTCGCAATGGGGATTGTGGTGTTTATCTTTTGTTTGAGGACAGGGGTGGGGTGAAAAACCCTTGGCTGGAGCTGTTCAAAAATTTTTTGTGTGGATCTCTGGGTGGTTTGTTGCTGTTTTGAGGGTGTAAAGGCGATTGATGGGCGTTTTGTGATTGGTTCTGGTTGTCTCATTTCGTGGTCCAATGGAAAAGAAGGGTGTGGTGGTTTAGGTTTTCTGGAAAAATATTCTTTGGGGTTCATCATGGAAGTTGCGGTATTGTGCATCCTCTGTTTTATAACTGTGGCTGGCACATCAACTTTGGGCTGGACCTGTTCAAAGATTGCCTGTATGGGTTTTGGTTTCTTGAATAATTCTTTTGGGAGGTTAATTGAAGATGGTGCCTGGGGCTGGCGTTTCTGGGCGCTATGATCTGCGGGAACATTTTCTCTTGTTTGGCTAAGTGTTGTTTGTTGTGCGGGCTCGATTGTGGGTTTTTGTGTTGGTTTGGGTTTGATGATGGAAGAAGCGGTTGTCTGTATCTGTTGCTTGAAATGGGGGGTTGTGGCCAGAATCTTCGGCTGGACCTGGTCAAAAATGGACTGTGTGGGCCTTGATTTCTTGAGTGGTTGTTTTGGGGGATTGAAAGAATTTGGCGCTGTGGGGATGCGTGACCCGGATGGCACTGGGATCCGGGGTCTTGGTGGTGGGACAAAAGGTTCCACATATATAGGGGGGCTCCTCAGTAATGATTTATTGTGTTCAATGATTTTGTCGTACTGGGCACAAACCAACAATTGTAAAGGGCTGACTGGAATCTGCTGACTGTATAATAACCCAGTTCTCATGAAATGAATATAGGCGTCCCTTGCGGTTTGCAGCCGTAAATGCTGGTATGTATTGAAATATTTTTCAACATCAAAAATTACGGGGATCAGGTCGGTCCTGTTTTCCAGGTGTCCAATGTGGATGTAGTGGAGAGATGCGTCGTGTTCCGTTTGAAGATCAACCAGATCGGGGTAATTCAACAAATAAATTTCCCAATCAAAATTGTTTAGAGTATGCGACATTTATTTCAAACTAATAAAATTTTCTAAAAACAAAAACAAAAAAATAATAATTTAAATTGTTGGCAAATACCCAATATTATAGGTAATCCATGAAAAATTATAGAGTTCGCTGTTTGCCAATTGCCCGTCCCAACTGATATAAACACCGGCACGCTGTCCAGCAATCACATCATAGCTAAGACCTTCAATCGCAACATAATAAGATTGATTATTCACAACAGTTTCAGCAAGGGTGACTGTCTGTCCGGTGTTGACAATGCTACCATCTTGATTACGGATCCGTATTTCCGCAACAAAATTATTGGCAGTCAGGGGGAGGCCCTCTGGTTCTTTCATTGCCACGTTAAAATAAATTGCCAATGAAGTGATTGTGGCATCGGTGGAAAAGAGAAGTGGCCAGTAGTATACATACTGGACAAAGCTCAGGTATCCATTCTGGAAAAACCCACCGACAATATAATCACCCGCAGAAGTATTGGGCAGATTGGATTGCTGCCCGCTTGTTGGGTAAACAATCATTGTAAAATACTGATTCGATGCACCAATCGGCACCCCACAAACAGTGGTGCCACAGGGCAATTCGAGAATGGGTCCATTACTGGTGATTTGGTTCTCGCCAACAAATATTGAATTGTTGGCAATGATATTTTCTGAAATCACAAGGTTTGTGCTGACTTGGTTTCCATCAATAGTGGTTCCTATACCTGTGCCATCACAGGTTGGAAATGCCAATTCACCATATAGGAATTGGTTGGAATCAACCAAGAGTGTTCCTTTCTTGGAAGGGCAAGTGTCAGGATCATCTATGATAAAACCCGGGTAAAAATCAATGGGTGTGATACGTCTCAGGATTTCACTGATATCAAGAGATGTAGAAGCACAACAACAAGCAAGAGAAGAAGAAGGTACCATTTGTTTTTATTACCTAAAATAATAAAAATTTTATATACTTCTTAAAAAAGTGGGGTTTCGGTCGTTGGCATTTCAGTTGTCATTTCAGTAGGCATTTCAGTAGGCATTTCGGTCGTTGTCATTTCGATTGGCATTTCGGTCGTTGTCATTTCAGTAGGCATTTCGGTTGTTGTCATTGGCTGTTCGACGGGAGCATATGTCACAGCTTGAAGCTGTTGGGGTGGGAGTGTGACAGTTTCTCGTTTGTTCTGTGCTGTGATGAAGGTTGGGATAAATTTAGCGACAATCATGACCTGTTTTCGGACGGGTTGCGGATTTTTCTTATCAGCATGATAAGCAACCACATTTCCTAATTTCTTTTGCACAACAGGTGGAATGACCCTTTTCTTTGTTTGTGGAATGACCCTTTTCTTTGTTTGTGGAATGACCCTTTTTGGTAATTTTCGAGTGTAATCTTCTTTTTCTACAAAATAATCTTCTTGTTCTGTAAAAAAGTTTTCCCTTTCTGTAAAGAAATCTTCTTGTTCGGTAAGCACTTCCATTTTTTATTTTATAATAAAAAATTTTACACAAAAAACTATTTTTATCAAGAGAATCTTTTGAACCGATGGTGGTTCATTCTGTACAGGTTATCAAATAATGGTTCTGGGAAAGAATAAACAGACATGAGCCGTTTCAGAAGCTTGCGTGGGTGCTGGAATGTATTCTTCCACGTGTGCATCCTGCCCGTCATCAGGTTCGCAACCACCAGTTTTTCTGGCGGGTTCTGTGTCCGTTTGGTTGGCATGTTCGCATGGAAAGAGGTCTGCATGAACCATTCCATCGAGAAATCAACAGGGCTCACTTTGATATCATATAGGGATTTATGGACCGTGTCTAGGATCCCAGAGGTGCCCAGGATCCCATAGTGGTAGCCATTCTCAAAATACCTTTCGTCCAGATTGGGTTCAAACCCCAATCCCACCAATTCCTCGGGATTAGAGATATTGGCCAGGATGTCGTGACAAGGGCGGAACAGAATGTCCCCCGATAAAAAAGTAATGAAGGATTTGATGTTCCTCAAGAGGCGCTGGAAACTATTGTGGGGCAGATCAATATCAATGTGCCTAAAAATTTTTTGGTGGTGGTTCTGGAGCTCGTGGAACATTAAGGAGAGATCCCACCAGCCCTGTATAGTTTCCCTATTCTCTAAAAAAGCCGATACGTTCCTATGGAAACGGGGTGTGTTGAAACAAGAGTGCATCACGTATAGATGCCTGGACTTGATCTGTTCGAGGGCATTTTTAAGGGAGGGGTCATTCTCAATAATGGAACGGTAATTATCCATCATCAATTCCATCTGCTGGTTGTGCATGTCGGAATGGACCCATTTGGATAAACGAAAATCGTGGGCCCACGAGAGCAAGCGCTCATCATCGGTGAAATAAACATCCTTTGGAAACCACTCAATATCCTTGATGAACAAGTCGCGGTCCAGCTCCTTCATGAGGATAAGCTCGCACATCCTGGAAAGAATCGGGTAGATGTCATCCGGGAATTGGAACTTGACTCGCGAACCAAACTTGACAATCTCGACTTTGGGGTTGAACCCAAAAATATCCTCGGGGCGCTCAAAACGCCTTGAAACCTCCACTATGGACAGCATGTTCAATGTGGGTATATTAAGGGGCATTTTCCTATAGAATTTTACAAAATCTGGTCTAGGGAAACGAGAATGGGATGCTAGGTCATCAAACAATACATGGTGGTTCTTTGCCCACGATGTGTGGGCATATTTTTCCAGCACTGTTTCACCCTTTCGTGTCAAATAAACGGATGGTTGCGCGTAATGGAATCCCACAAAAAGATATTTGGTGGAGCGCGTGAGTGCGACATTCAGCAAGGAATGGAACAACAACTCGTGTTCCTTGTGCATCGCACATTCATCGGGGATACTTTTTTGTGTTAGGCCAATAAAAAATACGACCTTGTGGCCTTTCCCCTTGTCACCGTGGATGCTGATGAGGCAAGTTTTCCCGATCGCATGGTTCCACTGGATGGAATTGCGGTATCCGTCGTATTGTGTCATGAAATGAATCACAGAATTCTTGTGCCCGTGGTTTGCCCACAGGTTTTCTAATGAAAGGCGCAGTGCCTCAAACACGGGTTGGTTGTTGGACTTGCGCATCATGAAACAGAAATCAGAGGGTTTTAAATCCCTATCGTGGGACATTAAAGTTTCCACCATCTGGCACAGCTGGCCCACAAGCAGGCCGACATCGTAGCGTTTAGAGGTGCTCCCGTGGGTGAAAAGGAAGGGTTTATTGTGGTGGTCCTGATTGGTGGGGATGAGCGGTTTGCAGTTGTGGGTTTCTACGGCTTCTTTCAGGATCTGGTTGCAAAACGCGATATGCCCGGCGGGGCACCGGTAGCATTTCTGCATGTAGAATCGCTGGCACGATGGGAGTGTGGCAAAAATTGTGATGGGGTGTGTCTTGTCTTCCAATGATTTTTCAAAAATAGTTTGCATATAATCTCCACAAAAAACAGCACGGACATTTGGTTTCTTCATCAACAAGGAGACAATGAGCCCTGCCTTGGCGGCATCGAAATCCTGGCATTCGTCAATAAGGACCTCATCCGCATACTCTCCATTCTTGAGACAGAACCCCTTGAAGTTGTCCATTTCCATCAAACATTTCGCCTTGAAACCGTGGTAGGATCCCATGGTGGTCAGGTGTTTCCATTCCTGGTCCTGGAGCTGCTTGTGGATCCAGGCATCAAAATTTGCGACTTCAATCGTCTTCCCACGGGAAATGGCGAGGTGGTGGTTGCTGGTGGCTTGGCGATAAACGACCGTGTTGAGGTAATTCCCAACACGGGAACAGATCTCGTCCGTGACGGAACCTACCTGGGTCAGGAACAGTATATTCTTGTTTTCTTTTAGGTGCCTGCGCAAGCCCAGACGGACCATGGTGTCGGTCTTCCTTGAACCTGCCACCCCCTCCATGATGATGTATTGCGCATTTGAGGAACAGATAGATCGTTGATCCGGATTGATGTAATCCTCAATCTTTTTCAAGAGAGGATCGTTGGTCATTTTATTAAAGATGCGACAAGTTCTTAGATTTTGTTTTCATTTGATTTTGAAAAAAATTAGAAATATTTCTTGTCGGCCATCCTAATAATTGGAAAATAGAATAGATTGTGGAAGACATTGGTTTAAGATGAACCCGAATGTGGGAGGGACGATCATTCACACCATCTTCCAAAACACGGAAAATAAAAGAAAGATTATTTAAGAAAAGTGTTTGTTCTTGAGAGTTGACATCTTGTCTTTCAGACAATGCTGTTTTTATTTTTTTTGTTAAAAGTTTTTGAGTTTTTTTAAAAATTTTTTTGCGTTTTTCATTATTCATTTGCCGTAAAGAAACATAAAGATCAAGATATTCTGACATGCTGTTTGGTATTTGTTGTTTAGATGATCTTGTCGAGATTGATAAAGATCTTCTTGAAAGGGATAATGGTGATGATTGAGGAGAAGTATACACATATCGTGCCATCTGTTGTTGGAATTTTTTAGAAGGTGGTCCAGCAATCAAATACCTCAAATAATCAACTACATTTTGTAGGATTGGTAAATTACTATATTTATGAATAGATCCACTAAAACTTTCAAGAGGAAATAATTGGCGTAAAAAATATTTTGTGACCAGTGGTCGTTTCATTATACTCTTTTTCAATTGTGCCATGAAATCCTCAATATGATCTTTACGAAGCGGGGATTTTACAATGTATGTAAAAATCTGGTGGATTTTTTGTTGTTCGTCTATTGTTACTTTTGTTTTCATAGTGACATTATTAAATATTTTTTCCCAAATCTTAGTTGTGTTTAGGCCTTTCTTGACAAGATCATGTAATTCATAAAGATAATTTGAAAGTATTTGTTGCTGTTCTAGAACAGCACGTGCATCAAAAAACTGATGTTGGTCAATTCTTGAACTCATTTTCTTAAATATTATAAAAAAAAAAAATAAATAATATAAAAATGCGTGTTTTGTATTGTGATTTTGGGACCTATTGTGATTTTGCTATTAGCAAACAGATGATTGCCAACTTTTTAAAAAATAACATTCATGTCTTTTACATCACTTCTGACGAGAACCATCAGATTTCACAACTGTCCGATCCCCGTTTGGAGGTTGTGCGCTATACATCCCCCGCTGTCAAGGACCTGATTTCTTTTGCGGATAATCGGAATGTGATTTATGCTCTTTTTAATTTCAAAAAAGTATTCACCACCATCAATGTGCTCATCCGTCAGTCAAAGACCTTTAATTTTATCGTGGACACTATCAAAAGCCAGTGGCATTCTGTGGATGCTTTGCTTTTTACATACCCTTTTATGTGCATTGTCAGACGGTTGCTCACGTCGTCTTCCCTGCCACCACGATTGCCCGTCATTGTTTTGTATGTGGCGCCGGCATTCCCCAATCTATACATACCTTGGATTTTTGATGACAAGATCATTGATCTTGACACAAACATTGTTTCCCATGAGAACAAAGAAATCAATGTTCGTTCGCATGTCTTGAATGATGTGGCAGTCTCGTTGTGCGGAAGCCAGTATCGGTTCATTAATCCGTTTTGGGATTACAAGAAAAAAAAGACATATTTGATGAAAAGATTCCCCAACCTTTATGTTATTTCTGCATGGAACAAGAACCTGGTGCCCTCCATTGTTGCCCCTCTGAATGTGTCCCGGTCCCATTTTTTTTCCATCAATGGGATCTTTGAAAGACCCGACCCCAAATCCAATCCCCTCCCACCACTTGTCGCCCAATTCTTGAAAAAGCCCGGGAAATTGTTGTACCTGACACTGGGCTCTATGGAGACGTCAGGACTCCACTCATTCGTAAAAGTACTACAGAAAGCCATAAGGGGGCAAAACATGAAATTACTGGTCCATGACAGCCAGAAACAATTACGGCATCGTTCTACTGATCGTTTGTTGATTGTGTCAGGGTTCCTGCCATACACATCCATCTTGCCCAAAACAAGCATCCTGATCACCACGGGTTCGTACTGTATCCAGCACTTGGCTCTCTATTACCATGTCCCCATGCTGTTTGTTCCTGTTTTGACGGAACAATACTTTTGGGCGAAAAATTATCAACAACAGACGGGGATCCCTTATATTGACAATATGACATACTCCAAAGACAATGTACACTCTGTTTCGGAGACCCTCTCGTTGATCCTTTCCAACAAACTCTTGAAGAAATGGTTGGAACAACAATCCAAAAATATCAAAAAATCGGATGGAGCCAATGAAGCCACCAAGGTCCTGAAAAAAATCATTCAAAAGTGATGATAATATGATGGATTTCTTTTTTTTATTCATTAAATAAAAAAAATGCCTCCCACATCACAGAGGAAAAAAGGGACGCTGCAAAAAGCCACAGGTGGATCGTACAGTGGATCAACAAAATTTCCATTTGTGAAACGCACTCCTTCAATCAATTCAGTGGTGGCATCGTCCGCACCGTCTGCAATGATCCGTTCCAATCAGAAAGAAAAGTCCGTAGCCAATGTGAAATCAACAAAACCACCCACTCGTTCCCTTTTCAAAAAGTCAGTCAAAGTGGCTGATGTCAAGAAACAATTATCAAAACCTGTCAAGAGCACCAAAAAGAGCATGTTGTTTTTCCGTTCTAAACCAAAAAAAGAAGAAGAAACCTTTTCTTCCATAATCCGTATGGCAAAATACAGTATCTTTTCACTGTTGTTGATTTCATCTTTGATAAGTTTTGTTTATTTTATTCTGTATCTGCGTGATTATTTTCAGAACAATAATTCCCCGGAAGAAAAGAAATTGTTAAGAATGTCCATTATCGGTTCATCTCTTATTTTCTGCATCAATCTGATACTCTTGGTCCTTGTGAATTCGTACTGGCAGATTTTAGGTTCTTTTTCCATTCCATTGTCCATTGCCCTACGATAAGAATAGAAACTATTCATTCTGAAGCAAACTTTTGTCTTTTTTGTTTTACAAAAAAGACAAAAGTTTGCTTTTAGAAATAATTGTCAGTCATGAGTATCAACCTCTCTCCGATATACTGCCAGTTGGCGCAGATGAACCAAGAAATCCATACACTGATCCAATATTGCATTACGGGAATGACAGGACCAACGGGGGCACTGGGTGCACGGGTCTCCCAGGGTCGGCAACCAACACGGGAGCCACTGGACCAACCGGAAATACAGGGCCCACAGGTCTCCCAGGTACGGCAGCCAACACTGGCGCGACTGGACCTACTGGGCCAACTGGTAATACAGGACCAACTGGATTCACAGGAACTACTGGACAAACAGGCGTTACTGGCGCGACTGGACCTACTGGCGCAACTAGTAATACAGGGCCTACAGGGACAACTGGAATCACCGGCTCAGTAGGAGCAACTGGGCCATTGGGGTTGTTGTATGGATTTTTTTATGAAGAATTTACAACTACGCTTACATCAGCAATTCCGAATCCTTCAAGCACAGCTGCTATACAAGTAGTTTCCACGACAGATGCAATGTCCAGTGGCACCATTTTAATTGGTACTGAATTAATTTCATACACTGGTAAAACCCCTACCACTTTTACTGGAATAACCCGCGGAGTGAGGAGTTCAACAACCTCATCTCATGCCATCAATTCAGATGCCACCAGTGCCCAAATCGCAGTAGTAAATACACGGACCTTGTTGATCATCAACAAGACAGATGGCACAAGTGGGGTGAGTTTGGATACTGCCACAAATTCCATATACGTGGTGCAAACAGGTGTTTATAACATTCAATTCAGTATTTATGCAATAAACACTAGTAATGACTTTGATAATTTTATTGTATGGTTTGTCAAGAATGGAACCGATGTTCCGAGTTCCGCAAGTCAAGGCACTATTGTGAAACCTCATTCTGATAGTCCTGGGGCTACCATCATGACTGTCAATATCTTTCTTTCCCTGATCCCCTCTGACCGAGTGCAAATTTATTGGACGTCTGTCTATGGCTTTTGTGCCATTGTTACAGGACCAGCATTGGCAGGTGTTTATCCAACCACTCCATCTGTTTTGTTATCAGTCAATCAAATTGCCTAAAAAAAAATAATAAAATAATCTAAAAGAAAAGATGCGACACGGTGTTTCAACCAGATTACCATCTCTTGGAAGACAAAAGACAAGTTCTCAATCAGTTCCAAGAAAAAGAAAACATTCTTCACAATCTTCTAAATCATCATCAAAATCCTCTTCTTGTGGAAGAGGTAATCCTCAGTGTCTGTTCGATGACGCATATCCTTCTCAAACAGAATCTTCTGTTGGTGGATTGCGAGCCAGACAGACACTCGGTTCGTCTTCTTCTCAGCAATCAGAACGTGGATCAAAACAACTACAAGCCGCCCAGGCACTCGCCGGTATTTCACGGACTGCTGTTCAAACACACAAAGAAAAAACAAAAGAAAAAATTTATCCCCCAGGCGTCACTTTTGAAAAAAGAGAAAGCCGCAAACCATGGCGTGTCATGCGCAGAAAAACCGAACTTGGTCGTTTAGAAACCCTGCCACAAGCCGAGATGGTCCTTCGCGCTTATAATCAGCATTACGATTCGCATAAAGACCATAAAGCGGCTGTCGAATCAGCCAGACGCAGGGCATCTGCCTTTAATAAAAAATAATAGTTTCAATACAATTAATTCTATTGAAAAATTTTCTATAAATTATTTTATTTTTTTTGTTTTTTACCCGACAAACTGTTCAGGAGGGCGCGCAATTTTTCAATCTCACGAGAAAAGTCAGGAGTTTTCACCATTCCTCTTGATCTTAACAAAGATAATAATATTTCTGCAAGAAAACCACCAGTTCATAGAGAACCTGACAATCAAACTGATTGTAGCGTTCCAGCACACCCGAAAGATCCGCTGATCGTGTCCTGAAATACTCCCTGGCAATATCCACCGATTGCGCCCCATCCACGCATCCTTCTGGCTGTTTCACACCAATATAGCCCATCTCGTGCATCCTAGACGCAAGATTCTTCAACTTGAAATTAAAGACATTCCGGACGATCAATGGACCATAAATAAACACATGGCTCAGGTCTAGCATCCCATCAAAAAGGTCCATGTATTGTTCCAACCGGTGGAACCGGCAGCGTTCCTTCCAGAAATTCATTTCTGCCACAAAATAGCACAGCACAGAGCCCTTTTCCTTATAAAAAGACAAGATTGAATAGATGCGGTGCATCAGGGGCTTTTCAGATCCTGGGTCCAGGTGGTCCGCCCATTCACACTGGTAGCCCTCTCCAGAAGTATAATACCCCAGCAAATAAATACACTTCTGGTAATCGGTTTCAAAATCCACAAAAACCCAAGAAGAAATATTTGTTTCAAGCACAGGAAATTTCTCAAGCACGACTTCTTTGGGTGGGAAAAGAAAGTCATCCTTCCCATCAAGCGATAAGGACAGCATCTTCTTTATAATCTCGACACGCAAAGGACTCGACACCATCTCGTAGAAATGATCCTCAAAAGATGGATCGTCCCAGCTGTAAATCTTTTTTTCTCGGAGCAATCGGCGGCGCTTGATTCCACACTGCCAGATGACCGACACGTCGCACACCTCATTACAGATCTTTTGGTATGTCTTTTTTTCTTCCTCGTCCAGCTGGAAAACCCCGCCATAATTGGCTTTGAGATTGGGGAACAATGTGCCAGACGAAGACACATCCAGATAATCCCTACCCGAAAAAAGAGCCCTTACTTTATGGATCATTTTGACATCCTGTTTCCTTTCTTTTTCAGTAGCCCTATACACACGATCCGTCCCCACAATCGCATAATCACAATGGATCTGTCCGGAATACCCCAATTTACTAACAGTCGCCAGTGCGGTCCTCCCCATGAAATCCCCCAATAAATCCAGTTCTACCATATGCCCGCACAGCACAGAAAGGCGCAGCGTGTCAAGGTAGATCCTGAACTTGTCGTGCTCCCAATGGAGAAAATCAATGGTTGAAACAACCCCTAATTTCTTGTCGGCCATCAACACATTCTGGATAGATTTTTTACCGCGATTGTTGATCTGGCAATCGGTAAATACCGGACCACTCATAAAATCCTTTATATTCTTTTTAATCAGGTAAAACCCGTAATCATCTAGGAGTGCCGGTAAAAACGAGGTGTCATACAATAATTTATTTTCTTCTTGTTCATCGATTGTCATTCTTCTTCATTAAGAAGAAGCAAAAGAGAAAATAAATTTCATTTTTCCTCCATGATGGAATCAATACACGGCTTGCATATCTGGACTGGGATATTGTTGTTGTAGGTGTTGTCCGTGTAGAGTATCTCTGTCAGGGTCTGGCACAAACAACAGATGCCACGCCCCCGTGTGATGGTGATGATCTCGTTGCCGATGACCTGGTAATAATGTTTCGCCTCATCCTTCTCAATGACCTGGTAGGGATCTTCGGTGTAAATCATGATGTGTTCGCCCGCGGTGTCTGTTGTTTCGTGTTCCAGATCCCCCATGACCTCTTCTACAGCTTCTTCAAGTAATTTTTTATAATTCTCAATCATTTCTTTTTCCTTCTGCCATTCTCCTTTAAGCCGATAAAAAATGAAAAAATTATTTAGAAAGATCATTCATACAAGAAAAATCATATATGAAAAAAGAATATGGGCAATACTTTACAACTTCAAAAATATTACAAGAAAAAGTATGTGGGTTTATCAAAAACAATCCCAGTATGATATTAGAACCTTCTATTGGAAGGGGTGATCTTGTAGATTGTGTTCTACAAAAATACCCAAATTGTAATATAAACATGTATGAAATAGACCAACAATTATGTTTTTTACCTTGTGTTCAAAAAAGAAAAAACTCATTAAAAATAGGTGATTTTTTATCCCAAAACATAAATACAAAATATACTACAATTGTAGGAAACCCCCCCTATATTAAACATAAAAAAGGAAACCTTTATATTGATTTTACTAAAAAATGTTTCGAGTTGTTGGAAGAAAATGGAGAACTTATATTTATAGTTCCGTCTGATTTTCTAAAGCTGACAAGTGCTTCTAACATTCTACAGGAAATGATGGATCAAGGAACATTTACACATATATTCCATCCACACGATGAAAATTTATTTGAAAACGCAAGTATAGATGTGATTGTTTATCGGTATTGTAAAAATAACAAATTAGAAAAGAAAGTATTGTATAATGACGATTGTAAATATGTACTTAATAATGATGGTATGATTACATTTTCAAATACAAAACCCACTTGTAATAGTGTTTTGTTTCGTGATTATTTTGATTTATATGTTGGTATAGTGAGTGGTAAGGACGAAATATTCAAGAACAAAGAATTTGGGAATATAAGTGTGCTGAATTCAAATAAACAGAATGAAAAATTTATTTATATTGAAAAATTTCCAACAACCAATCTACTTCTCAATCAATACATGAAAGACAAACGAGAAGAATTATTAAATAGAAAAATAAGAAAATTTAATCACCAGAATTGGTTTGAATGGGGTGCTCCAAGAAATATAAAACATGTTGAAAAAAACATGGGGAAAGAATGTATATATGTGTGTAATATAACCAGAAAAAATGAAGTGGCATTTGTCGGAAAAGTTCAATATTTTGGTGGGACGCTTATAATGCTTATCCCAAAAGTTGAATGCGATTTACAAAAAATAGTTAATTATTTAAATAATCAAATATTCAAAAATAATTTCCTATTTTCGGGGCGTTTTAAAATAGGGCATAGACAACTTGCGAATTCCGTGATAGATGAAAAAGAATTGTGATTTCATAAGTCAAATGATTTATGAAATTATATGAGTGGAATTTGTCTGATGTCTCTTAAAAATTTTTCTTCCCAGGTAGATTGAGGAGTTTTAAGACATTGTAAAAACATGTTTGATTTATCCTTGATATTACCATATACAAACCGATTGTTTTTGTTCCATTTGATCTGGAATGGAATATTATGAAGATTGGATGTTAATTCAACCAGACCTTTCACACTATTAAGAATAACATCACCATTGGTCTTATTGACAACAATAAAATAATAATCTTTTTTAGATTTATAATTAAGGCATTTATTTTGTAATTTGTGGATTAAGATTCTGGACATTGAACCATTATTCGTCGAGGGTTTTGATAGCTTGCTTCTTGGATTCTTATGTGGATGTAATAACACTTCTTCATCTGTGTATGCCTGAACACACATGGCTAAATTCCCCGTATTATCTGCGGTTTTCGTGGTTGTTGTCTTGAGATTCACGGGCAACCATCCATAATAATTATCCTTCACTAAAATATCATACCACCATCGTTCTTTTGGAACTTTAATTCTGTCCTTAAAATTTTTAGAATTTTTTAATTTTTCGGTAATTATATTCTCGTCAATACAACTACTAATCCTACCATCATTACTACATCTGGATAGTTCAAGTTTTTCTTCTACCAGAAATCTTTTTATTTGATACAGAATGAGTGGCATAAATTTTAATCGACATATGTATCCACGAATTACCGCTTGTAAATTTATTATAATATTTTCCACACGTTTTCTATTTGAAATTTTGTATTTATTCCAAATTTTTTCTTTTTCGTTTAGATGCGTATGTTGTTTGATTTTTATAATATTCTGAACAGAAGCCAGTAATTTTTTTCCAATTTTTCCAGATTTCTTAACACATCTTTTTGTTTTTGGATTCAGTATTTCATCTTCTTTACAATGTCTCATATCGGTTTTATAATTAAAAATAAATTTTCCTATCAAGTTGATTCTCAAGTGGAAGAGAGGATGATCTCATCATTGGGATCGACATCGTGGTAGAGGCCCAAACAGTGGAGGATGGCACGGCGGATCTCGTTCTCAGAGGGCTTGTCCAGGAGACGATTGATGTTGATGGGGCTGATGCCTTCTTCTTCTCTCTGTTGGATGGGTGGGATAATCACCTCTTCTTTTGTTTCTTCCTGCTGGACGGCTGCAGCCATTGGTGGCTGTTCCTGTACCGTGGGTGGGTGCAGGAGTGCCTGGCGCACCATGGCAATGGCATCGGGGGTGCCATAGAACCTGCCCTTTTCTTCATCAATATAGACAAGACCCTTGGCGAATTTCTTGATTTCTTTTTCCTTATTCCGGAGGATGTTCAATTCACGGCAAAGGTTGTTGCGCAAATCACAAAACTCGTCGCCAGAACAAGTAAAGTCCTTGAAAGAACACCTGGACTTGTTAAACAGCTCCATAATCTCCTTCTTGGTCCTGGGTAGGCCTGTGGCAATGCCCTTGGCCTTTAGGAGTTTCTTCATGTCATCAACCGTCTTGGAATGCTTGGCCAGGACATCGGGGCTCACTGGCCATTCCTCAATCTCTTCTTCCCTCACCTCCTCCACCACGGGGGGTTCGGGTTCAATCAGGCGTCCCTCAGGCACACTGACAACATCCTTGTTCTTGATGAACTCAATGAGCTCCTTTTTGGTGCCGGTTTTCTTTGTCCATCCATGTTTTTTAGCGAGTTTCTTGATGTCATTAAAAGGCAATTTTGTAATGTCCTGCTCCTTTTCGACAATGACCGTCTGCTTGGTTTTCTCCACCGCTTCCTTGCTCTTTAGGAAAGCTTCCAGCTTGGCAATCGATGACCCGTGGATGGTTTTCTTGAAATCCACGTACTTTGATGCCTTCTCCAACAGGACGTCTTTCTTGGATGGCTTGATTTCAATATCCTTCTTCAAGATGAACGCAATCAGAATGTCCTTTTTATTGTGGGTCTTTGAAGCATATCCAGGCATTTTCTTGGCAATCTGCACCAATTCGTTCTTGAGTTTGTTCTTAAGATCCTTTTCAGTGAAATCCATTTTAATGAGTATGTTTGTATTTTTTTAAATAAGATATAAAAAAAAAATCAATTATTTAATAGAAGTAAAATAGAGACGATGCAACAAATATTGAGGGAAATGCAAAAAAATTTGGTGGGGAACAATCAAAAATACAGAGTGTCTGACATGATCCAAAACATTATTTATTTCTTCAATCAACCCCAGATCAGGGATTATGTCATTTCTCTCCACACCAACATCCTTCCTTCTGGAAAGAATGTCAAATGGGATGGCACCTATTTTTTTAATGAAAAGGGAAATATTGACCCTTACCACCACGCCGATACAAACAACATGTCTTTAACGGAGTTTTTAAAAAAGAGACAGAGTTATCATAATGACAATACAAGGTTTGTTTTATCGACGTGTTGTGTAACATACGATGGGAACAAGGTTCATTTCTTGTCATTGATTTACGATAAGAAGAAACGGGTTCTTGTTTTCTTTGACCCTGGAATCCATTTGTACGAAAAAGGGCAGGATGTCGCAGTCCCCATAGTCAAGGATGCGTTCCTGAAAAATGGATGGATCAGGAACAACAACAATATCGAAAGAATAGGGTTGTGTTCAAGCAATTACCACGGAAAAAAATGGGGGATCCAGTACGACGGAAGCGACCCCAAGACCACCAAACTCCCAGCCGACAGTTTCTGTCAGAGCTGGACCCTGTACTACCTTGTAGAATTCCTGAGGAACAATTGTTCCGACAAGTTCTTCTCCAGCTGGTGCTCTGTGCCCCCCGAAAAGCGAGAGACATTTATGATGATGAACTTCTTCATGCCCCATATCCAGAACCACAATTTCATATTCAAAGAATGGCAAAAATTTTACCCCAATGGAGATCTGACCGACCTGAACCAGTATGTGATTAGTACATTCACAAAATAATTCTTCTTCTTTTTTTCTGGTAAAAATAAATGCCACCAACAAACAAGAAATTATACGAAAAAGTGATTGCCGAAGCCAAGAGAAAATTCATGGTATGGCCCAGCGCCTATGCTTCTGGTTGGGTGGTGCGTCGCTATAAGGAATTGGGGGGAACCTACGATGAAAAAACCAAAACCACAACACTCGACAGATGGTTCAAAGAAAAATGGGTCAATGTATGCGATAAAAAACTTGCCCCATGTGGGAGGTCAAAAGCCAGCGTGAAAGATTATCCCTATTGTCGCCCACTAAAAAGGATCACAAAGGACACCCCCAAAACAGTTTCTGAACTGACACCCGAGCAAATAAAAAAAAGGTGCGAGAAAAAGAAAAAGAACCCAGAAAAAAGAATCCTGGTATAAATGAACTTTCCATCACCGAACAGAATCAAGTAAATGCCCCTAAAAAAATGTGGATATATTCATAATGTGTGTGTTTTTCCTGATTTACGATTGTGCCACAGCAGCCCCAACGCCTTTTTATTGTTTTATGTGGTTGTTTTCATAGAGAAATTGTATTATCAATATATTTTACACCTAAAATATATTGAAAAAATTTGTGAATGTATGTATGCGCAATGCTCCTAACCTAATCATCGTCTTCCTCTTCCCCCATCATGAACCCATCGGGGGCACTCTTCTCACTGATCTTGATGCCCTTCCAGAATGAATTCTCAGGTTCCCCGATAATCTTGACCATATATTCACTGAAATCCCCCATGGGTGGTATAACACTATTGGGCATGGCCTCGCGAAACCACTCCTTGAAGGTGCTGAATGCCTGTTTCACAGACACATACGAGTTCTTGTCCTCGGTCACATAATCCTCCATAAACTGCCTGTACACGTCATTCTTCCTCCGGTAATTCTGTGTTGCCATCATGACCTTTTCGGGTTCTGGGCGGATGGTGGGATGCTTCTTCAGGTGCTCCAATAAGAACCACGCAAACGCCTCGGCCATAGATGCAACCTTCTCACCAAACAATGGATCCTTGGGGAACACCTTGTCGCGCACCTGTTGGTCTGGGTCTTCGGGGGCATTGTCGCTGAAGGTTGATTCAAAAGGAATGACACGGACACGATTCCATGTTGCCTTGTCATTATGGGGCAGTTTGGGTGGTTCGTTGCAGATGAGGATGAGTTTGAACATGGGTGTTATTTCACTCCCTTCTTTATAAAGACCACGGGCAAAGAATGTGTCGTTCCCAGACAGCTCCTTTAGGATACCCACATTGATAATGTCCTTCTGGTCGGGCTCCTGGAATACGGCCATGCGGACGCCATTACCAGCGCGCACCAGTTCTGGGCACGCAGCGCTGGCCTGGGTTCTTTTCCCGACGATCAATGAAGTGGGTAGTTTTACACAATAAGTCCCCAGCATCTTTTCAAAAAGGGATTGCAAAACACTCTTTCCATTATCACCCTCACCGGTCCAGACCTGGAAGATCTTGGGCTTGTTGCCCCCAATAAAGATCTGGGACATGATGTCCAGGAAATATTCACGAACACTCCGGTCTGGAAAAATCTTTTCAAGAAAATCCATCACACGCAGCACATCAGGGCTGTCCATTGTAAAGCTGGGGCGGTAAGCAATCGGGGCGCAGATACTAATCATGTCTTTTGGAGAGCCCTTCCTGAAGCAATGGGCCTCAAGGTCATAGACCCCATTATTGAAGGCAAAAAGGAAAGGGTTTGTATCCAATTGCTTCAGGAATTGTGCGTTGTAAAAAACCTCCTGGCACTCCTTCAGGACATTATTCTTGTAGGGTGCCTGTTTCAGCTTGCCCATCATTTCCAGGCATAAATTCATCTTCTTCTTGTACATGTTTTGCTGTTCTTCGTCGGCCTGCTTGTACTTGTTCAGGTAGAAATCTGCCATATTCCCGTAAAACTTTACAATTTCGTCAGAAATCTTGCGGCGCAGGGAAACCCCCTCGTCTTCCTTCACCCAACAATGTTCATTAAAATAAAAAAAGAGCCGCTCCTTAATGCTGGTACACACATAGACACCTTCGTATTGCTCGAAAAGGGCTTTGGCAACGTCATTGTGGCTGCATTTGAGCTTCATGGCTGTCTCCAGATGAGAATTCACAAATTCCTTCATGATTTCCTTGTATTGATCGGGGCTGTCGCAATTTGCGATGTATTTCAACGAGCCAATCGTGATATCTTTGACCTTCATCAATGACCACTCGTAGATGCACACATCCAAACTAAAGTTGCCAGGGCTCCTTCGGCTGAAATGAATCCATTTCTCCAGACCCTCATCGGATCCTTTAAAAATATTGTACAGGATCCAGCCAACCGACATCCACTCATTACGATCAATAGCCCGTTCGTCCGATAGGATGCCCAGCAATTTATCAACCATGGATGATTCATCCTCGTTCCTCTGGTTGTTCATAAGGTTCATGTGCTGGACCTGTCTCTGGATCTGGTTCTGGATTGAAGAAGGCATGGGTGGTGGGTCGTCCCGGATGTCATACACATAACAATCTTTGCCGATGGGAGAAATGGAAAAGACACGAGGGAGGTAGTAGTCCAGATTATCCCAGTTCAACTCAATCTTTTCTCCATTACATTTTTCAAGGTGGATATAGAGCAAGTGAGATTGCCAGTTGTCATGAACAATCCCCTCCCCATCCACAACATAGCTGACAAGATACGGGGCCATATTCTCGGCCTTCCGGCTTCTGTACAGAAGCCACGGCGTCCCCTTGCAGTAGCTCCTGTCCAATAAGTTTTCAATATTGATATTGAACTCATTCTGGGATACGGATTTTTTCCATTCGAGTTTTACACGAGGGATCAATTCCTTTTCCTGAACAACCCTTGACAAAAAAAGTCGCGGGAAATGCAAATGAAAACCATGCTTCAAATAGAGCTTGTTGGTCTTGTTGTTTTCATGGACATAGGGATCCTTCTGGAGAACCACACACAACAAATCATCTTCGATGAGATTAGGGATCAACGATTGTAATATTTTCTGGTACACGTGAACCAGTTTCAAAACAAATTTGTCATTATATAATTTTTGTAAATCATTCTTGTCTGTAATTTCTTTTTTGATGTCGGCATCTACAAGCACTGGCAGGGTGCCGTATGCCGCTGTTGATTCGAGATAACCAAAATTATCGTGCATCGATTCATGACAATAAAGATCCATAAAGGCATCAACATCACTGCCCGCTAAATAATACTTCCCCGTAGGGTGAATCATCGATGAATGTGTGTACTTGTCCGTCGTTCTGCGTTGATGCAAAAATTGATATAATGATGACATTGTTCTAATTTTATTGAACCCACGACTTTAAAATCTTTTCTTTTTTTTTCTTTGACAAATTTTTTTCAATTTTTTAAAAAACAGAATTCTCTTTTATAAACATGCCACCCAAAATGAAATCTCGCCGCCCAGTGGCATTGAGGAGCGCATCTCAAGAATCATCTGCTTCGTTGCCTGATCGCCGTCGGGACTTTTTCAAGGACATCCTCCAGCGCATCCAGGGCCTGCCCGACAACAGCATCCTCCCCCAGGACACCCAGGATGAACTCAAGAAATATTCAAGGAAACAGACCAGCGAAAAAGCCGTCGTTCGCCTCACAGATTACCCCGTTTTTGCTGTAAAATCCGTCATTTCATCACTTCTGCAGAACCTCGATGGAAACCTTTCTGTTCTTATCAACGATTTATTGAAGGAGATCCGCCTGACGGATGACTCTATGAAATACATGAGCGACAATACCAAACTAAAAATCAAACTAGAAAACTATACAAGGGAAAACCTCTCCAGGTATCTTCCTGTGGTTTCTGGGTCATCCACCGATGTTCCAATGGAACAGCTACAAAAGGATCTTTCTGGGTTTTTTACCGATGAGAATGGGCTGGTTGTGGGCAATATCTTTGAACCCCTCTTCCATTCTTTTATTCCAGAAGAAAAGATCAAGGCATTCCTGGCAACATCAAGCTTTATCAAGCCGGATGGCCAGGCATCGGTTGGGTATTTTATTTCAAAATTCATCAACAACCACAAATTCGACCTGATCCAGGAGCTGTTTGAGAAGGGTTTCAAGCCCACATCCCCCCAGGATTGGAAGGATAATCTGCCCCAGGAGTACTACGAGAGTTTTCCACCGGCTTTCTGGAAATTGAAGGAGTGGAACCAATTCTTGCCTTTTGTGGAATTGTCAAGACGATACTCGCTGGACATTCACGATTTTATCAAGTATTCTTTCTATAAGGATAATGAACGCCTTATCCGGATGGGACAGGATATACGGCAAGAAAAGAGGCAGATCCCCATCCGTCCTTCCAAACACGCCCCTTTTATGACGATCTACAATGAGAATGAAATGGAGCTCCTGCAGCGGACGAGGCCATGGGTGGAAGGTTTGATTTGTGTTCTGATCAAACCAAAAAAGAACTGTGAAATGTACCTATCGAAACCTTATGGAACATTCTATTTCCCCAATGATTCTTTTTTCAAGGACCTTGCCAATCCAAAATTTGTCTGCCAACAGAAACCAAATTCTCGTGTTTTTTCAATGAAGAATGCGAATATCAAAATGGACAGTGAATTATATGTTTTCCACTTGTTGAAGAATGGGCAGATTGTCCCCCAGACATACCAGGTTTACGAGAAAGGTGTCAAGTATGCGACGACAGAACACTCCCATCTTAGGATCGCAAAAATTGAAGAATATTTCCTTTCTCTTCCCTACGAAAACCTGTCTCCTGTGGATCAGGACACGCTCCGTGATGTTTTTGTGAATGACTTGTCCTTTTTCTTGAGCACTGCCTTTGACGATAAATTGGATTTTGATCGTATGGCACTTGATATTGTGTCAAGCACCCTCTCCAAAGCCCAGTGCAAGCCGTTAAAGGAATGTTTTGAGCATGTTTTTCAAGTGTGCTTCCTGTTTGACCCCCGCTATAATATGAATCTCCTGTCCAGTATTGCCAAGGAAAGGATGAACCTGTTTTTCTACAAACTTGATAATCTGGACGAGCTGCCCGTAGAATTCTATTACCCACAATACCATTTTCTGGAAAAGGAAAAACAGCAGAGTTTCGATCGATGGAGAAAGAGGTGTATGGATAATTTTATCATTGAAAAACTATATGTGTTATTCACCAAAAACTACCCAATCCTAAGGGTGAAATTACCAGAATTCCATTCATTCTCTTCTCCATCCAAGACGATCCTTTTGAATGTGGATTCTGGAGAAAAATTATCATTGTTGCACCCTTACCTGAATCAGTATATTTATCTGCCAGAAGTCGCAGAAAGCATACGCCAGAACCAAGAATACATTGTGGATGGAAACCCCATTTCCCCAGAAACAGTGCTGGCGATCGAACATTTTTTCGACATTGAGAGGGTTAGGGCAGGCCTTGGTTCCTACCTCATGGATAATGAATACGAGCTTGTTTCCACAACCAGCATGGAAGCAAGCACCCAAGAGTATCAAATTGAAGAAGAACGACAAGTATTGGAAACTCTCCCCGATTTTAAGGAGAAGGCATATAAATTCCTTGACTTGTTGTCTGTAGCTTGAAAAACATTGTCATAAAAATTGAAATCTATTGTGGTTATCTAAAGGAATATACGGAATCAATCAACTAATACATTGCTCTCTTGTTTTTTTCAGATAAGCAATGAGCTCACAATCTACCGAAAACGAGATATTTGACGATCAAGACGAGACCTGCAGTTGCGGCACATATTCGAGCGGATGGGAGCGATCTTCTACCTCTGACTACCTTGACAGCACCGACACGGAAGACATAGACGAAGGGTTCTGCGCCATGGGAGAATTTTATTCTAAACCCAAAAGAACCGGAAAGCCAACCCTTTTTGATATGGAATACAAGTGTGAGCTTGTTGTCTTGCCAAATCCTTACAAGAAGAAGGATATTGCGAAGAAGGAAGATGAAACCGAGCAAGAACCCGCGATGGAGAAACTATCAAGACCAGAACCACTCCTGAACCCGTGGAAGAAAATTGAGGAGACACCAATCCAGAACAACCACGATCCCTGGAAGTTTTTGGATGTCATGAAGAAACCAGTTGAAAAGCAAGCTGCCCAAGAACCAAGGAAAGAAGAAAGGAAGAAACAGGCACCCCGTGTCATTGACAATTCCAACACAAACAAGCTGTGTAAATACAAGGATGAATGCCGTATGAACAAGAACAACAAGTGTAGCATGGTCCATTCATTACCAGAATGGAGACCGAGGATTTGTCGATTCAATAATGGGTGTAAGAGAAAAACACTATGTGGGTATTATCATACTGATATGCCACTGGGTGAATATCTAAAAATCATGATGAAAACCCAAGACAGTATTTACGCAAAGAATTCTGCTCTGTATGAAAAATACCTGTGAATATGATTATCTCTTGTAATTTTATAATGTAGCCATAGCATTTATAACAACGATTATAAATGCTTCGTTTTGGATATTTTTTTAAGGTGTAAATTTATTACTAAAACCAGTAGAAACTACACTACTGATATTTGGCAAGCTGTGCACATTTGCCAGTCGCGGAAATTTCTGTGGTGGAGCGATAGTTTGTGCCTGTGGAGTGACTTGTGTTTTTACTTTTTGTTTTGCCTGTGTTGGAGCACCAGCTTGTGTCTTGGCCTGCTTCTGTTTTATCTGCTGTGGAGCGACTTGCGTTTTTATCTGGATTGGAGCGACAGCTTGTGTTTTTATCTGGATTGGAGCGACAGCTTGTGTCTTGGCCTGCTGTGGAGCGACTTGCGTTTTTATCTGGATTGGAGCGACAGCTTGTGTCTTGGCCAGCTGTGGAGCGACTTGTGTTTTTATCTGGATTGGAGCGACAGCTTGTGTCTTGGCCTGCTGCTGGCGGATCTGGATAATTTGAGGTTGGGGTGTTTTGTAGCGACGATAAACCTTATAGATAATAAGGATGATTACGACACCTGATAAAATCCCAATCCCAATTAATTCCTTTTTATGGGCTTCTATGAAATCTTTCCGTCGATTCACATCGAACACTGGGGCAGATGTAGTTATTGTAGATAATGGTGGTGCTGTTGAACTAATAATAGGAGTAAGAGTAGTATTCATTTTATTACATCATTGGAAATTAAATGCTTTTTTTTTTATTGGATATTTTTCCGTTTTTTTTACCAAGAAAAAAAAAAATCTTCATTAGAAATAAATAAACAATGGAACACCCAATGAACAATCAACATTTCGACGTCCGTGAAAATTATTGTGCCAGTGCCCAGCGCGCAGAAGTAGATGATGTCAACAAGATGCAGACCCCTTGCGACAAGTGCACTTCAATCTGGATGGTGCTCCGTGACCGATCCCCTTTTGATCGTGCCGCTCTGCGCACTTACAACCGCCTGCCCGCCCAGTACAATACCCGTCTGGACACTCTTGTTTTTGCTCCTTAAATTATTTTATAACAAAAATATTTTTATCCTATAAAGATAAAAATGATGATTACCAAAAAAAGTGAAACCACATCATCTGCCCCCAAATTCAGCAAACGTGTTTCATCTATATTTCCTTCCTTCAACAACAATGAGAATACCTACTTGATATGGATTATCTATGGATCTATTTTTGTAGTGATCCTGGGAATCTTTATATCTTCACTTGCCAAATCCACCAATTTTGCGTCCAAATACAAACAACAACCAAGCCCTTATGACAACAAACTCGTTGTTGGTCGTTTCAAGCGTTCCTATAATATTTGGAATACTGTTTCTTCAGACCCAATGTTTATTGTTCTCACCAAGACCCTTATGGAAATCAACAGCAGGAATGCCGCCAATGGGTTTGTTGACAAGGGGAGTAAAGAAATTTTCACGGCCTTTAATAATCTGGATCGTTATGTCAAGGAAAACCTTAAATTCCCAGAGGACACCCGTATCACCATCATGTACAATGATGGGATTGTCTTTTATGATTCCGTGTTGAAGGTGAATGACGTTTTCTTTATGAAGGATGGGCTTCCTCGCCCTGTGAACCTATACACACTTGGGTCTCCCCTAAAAGACCACAACATGTTGCCAGAAGTGGCAAACAGTGTCATTGTCACGGATTCCAGCGACAATAGTATTTCTGGGATGATGCTTACCGATCCTTTCTACAGAAAACTTGTCAATGAAGGGTATGGTTTTGTGGAACGCATCTCAAGCACCTTCAATAAGCCATATACTTATATGGCTCACGTTATCCAAATGAGCGTTGATCCTGCCACTGGTTTTGTGGACACCATTACAATGCGTGTTGGGTCGCCTATCGAACCCAAAGCTTAAAAATATCTCTATATATTAATCCAATATAGAGATTAGCGAAGCTCTCGTATCTTTAAAGCCATGCCTTTATAATCAATTTTTTCTCCAGAGGACCTACGGCATTTTTTCTTGAGGGTGTCGGCAATCAAACGGGCCAGTGTCTTTCGATCGTGTGTAAAATTTTCAATTGGGTTCCTCTCGAGTGCGTCAATAATCTTGTCTTCTGGGCGTTTATATACCGTCTTGGGTTCCAGTGTAAAGACATAATGCTTGTACTTCACCCCAGGTAATTTCTGGTAATGTATGGTTCGCTTGATGACTTCTTCAATCTTGTTGAAACGATCGTCCATTGGTCGCTTCTTGGCCATTAATTTTTCTCGCCGGTTCTTGTATTCAATAAAGCATCGCTTGATCTCATCATCAATAACACTAATGTCCTCTAATAATCCCAGATATTCCCGAACATACGGAACCATTTCTTCTGGGCGTAAAATATTATCGTGTGGTGTGGTTTCTTCATCCATCATCATTCCGGTTTAAAATCTTTTTTTTTATTGTTTAGATTAATTTTTGACAAAAAACAAATCAAGGATCCGGTGAGAAAAGTAATCCCTTGTGCCTCTGTGTCTTGTGGTGGAACTCCTTATTCATGAATTCGTCAGGAGACATGACAATCATCTTCTCATTGGCATCCGTAAAGGAAATGGAATGAAAATAGTGGATATACTTTTTGATGAATCGGGCACAAAAGAAACAGGGATTACTGTAATTCAGTATGGATGTCTTGCTGAAACGGGTAATGAATATCCCGTATGCCTGGCTGGTGATCTGGGTATTGGTCTTTTTTAGGTTCAGAATGGCATTGATTTCAGCGTGTTTCATGTAGCTCTTGACAATATCGTTTGAAGGGTATCGGGTATTGATGTCCATCGTGACGATATTGTCTCGATCATAAATAATACATAAATGACATTGGTGGTTCTTGTACATGGTGCACTCGTGGATCTTGCTGAGGTACAAGATGTACATCATGCGGATATTGCTGAGGGTGAATACAACATGGCGCGACTTATGGTATTGAGAAAAGAGCCATTGAACCTTTTGGCAAAACGTTTCAAAATTCTTCTTCACATTATCATCCTCAAAAATAACCTTCTTCTTCTCATGGCTCATTTCTTCATTATCCTTCTTTGTGATTAGATCCAAAATCAATTTTACTTGTTCAGGGAATTTTTTCTTTTCACCAAACGGATTTTCGTGGAAGAAGAAGAAATAAGATCCCCAAGATACGGACAGATATTGTAGTCGCCGGGGTGGACAATCCCTTCTTTTAGAATACGAACAAAAACAACAGAAATCGATTCGGTTTTCATATTGTGCTGAGAACGCATAATGTCTATGAAAGAACCACCTTCTGCCAGATAGTGTATCCTGTCAGCATACACATTCATAACATGTGATTTTCCAATGATCAAACCTCTTTGCAGATTGGGGCATTGTTCGCTGTTGATGAAAAAATGGTTTTGATTCTTCAGTATCAACTCGACGTCGTTCTGTGTCAGGGGTTTTGTCAGCAGAATATCCAAGCGGATGTAAATGACAATATCAATATTTTCAACGCGTTTCCACATCTTTTTAACACGATAAATGCTGTAATCTTCCATAAAAATCTGGGTTTCAACCTTGTTTTTATTTTCATCATCGCAAAGTGCCATTTTTTTATCGTGAAAAGACATTATTAGGAATGGAAAGGATAACCTTAGGATCTCTACTGAATCAAAAACATCAGCAGCATCAAGAAAAGTATGTAAAAAATAAAAAAAATCCACACTTTCGCAGTTATATTTCTGCATTGGAACAATGACACACCTAATATAGTTCTGGACCATGAACCTATCCATAAATCCCAGTTCCCCAAAAAAACAAACAGCAATTTTCATTAAAAAATAATAATTTATTAGATTAACGAATAAATTATTTTTGTAAAACTCATTCAAGAAGACAGATTTTGATTTCCACACACAATCGGGTCGCTAAGCTTGAAGATATTATCATTCTTTTCTTGGTCAAGATACCAGGCGCAATCAATCACGGTAGAATCTCGGTCGCGCTTCTTTACAAGTTTAGCTTCATTCCATGGAAAGAAATCCATCCTCTCGTATTTTTCAACAATGTCCTTCATGTAAAAAATAGTCATTGTGAAAAACACAGCTATAAACAGCAATAGGGCGGATTTCTTGTCGAAATAAGCGAGTATTGGGAACAGCAATAGTGAAGACATTAATGAAAAGTAAATAAGAATATCGTTTTGTATCATTTTACATATAGAAAATAATTTAAAAAATTTGTTTTCATTCCAGTTTATCGGATGAATACCCCCAGTTTTTATACCATTCTTCCCCGTATCCGGCCATCATGATGGCCTTTTCATCGTCGTCAAGGTAGGATGGGTGGATGCCTGATTTCAAACTCTCCACAACATACGCCAGTGCCTCTTCCATCTGGATCTCATTGACATCCCGAACATTGCCCTTTGTGACGTCAAAGGATTCGTGGAATTTTTCCCCCAGCACCTTCATATTGTCAATCTGTTCCTGTGTCATCCCCTGTTCGACATTCTTGCGGATAGAATCGAATAACTGTTTTTGTCGTTCTTCATCACTCCTCTTATCCTTCAGTGGATACCTGTCTGAATCAAGGATCTCCTCTTCTTTCATTTTGTTTCTTCTTTGCCGATTGTCTCTTTAAATCAATTCGTAAGGGATTGAAAAAAATAAAATCACTAATGATTTCTTTAGGGATTTTCCAGTTAAGATTCCTATCGTTTGTGGTGAGGAAAAACTGGGGGACTCGTTTATCTTCTCTTAGTAGTGTGTCGATTAAACGGGCCATAATGTCCAGGCGCACAAAGTCATCACACTCGTTTCCAAGTTTCGACACTTCATAGCATTCCTTTCCTAGAACATCCGCATAACAACCAACACGAACAAGGAAAACATTGTCATTATCCGGCCCCACCCTCTCGAAGCGCACTGGATCATTGTTTATCCACTCTTTCCTATTCATTTGAGATACAATGACAAACATGCTGTCCTGATCGTGCCCGACTCGCAACATTGATACAAACACCGGGTTCTTGGTAAAATTTTCACGCCCCCTGAAATTATTAAAAAAATGTTCCTGTAAAAGGTTCGGGGCATCCACCATATATACCTTCTTGATCTGCCTGGTTTGAATGATTGTGATGAGTGTTGTAAAAATATCCTTGAATTTTTTGGATTCATTCAAGATCCTCTTGATGTTGTGGTCGATAATGGCTGTCCCGAAATCGGTCTGTTGGCGTTTGGCCGTCCGTTGGACCAGTTGTTGTTCTTGTCTGGGTAGATGAACAATCTGTGGTTCTTGTTTTGTTTGTTGTTGTTCTGTCTTGATTTGCTGTTCTTTTCTGGTCCTACGGGTCGCACTTCTTTTGGCCTTGGGGCTGAAACTGGGCGTTTGTTTCTGGGAAATAATTATTCCTTGAGAAAAATCAACTGTTGACAATATGTTTAGCAACCGATCAGTAAGCAGGTTAGGATGGATTGTGGGTTCTTGTTTGATAATCTTTCGTGCTTCTCTGGAGACAAGATCTATGATACGGGATGGATTCTCAAATCTGGATCGGGTTAAAAATCCTCTCAATTTCTCAATAAAAACAGGGGACACCGCCCCATTGGGGGAAATAATGTTTTGCTTGTTCTGTTGTTTCAAAAAAGCGAAAAGTTTTCCATAAATCTGCTGTTGTTTTATATGTTGTTGCTGTTGTTTGATTTTTGGCAATTGTTGTTTGGTTTCTATTTTTATTGCCTGTAATTTCGGTATAATCTTGTTTGAGGTCTCTTGGATCATGTCTTTAAATAGGTTTCTGGATCTTGGATCAGGGATGGATGCCAAGAACCCATTCAAACCATCGATCGTGTCCGGATCGTGGAAAGCGTCATTAATAAACGCCAACAGGGAAGAAAAGGATTTTTGATTTTTTAGGGTTCGCTGGAATTGGTGGAGCATACTCATTCTTCTTTTCGTGGTTTTCAATCCATTCAACAGCTCGATAAATTTTCTTCTTTTTTCTTCTTGTCGTATTTTGTCAATAAAAAGTGTGATTGTCTCGGTGAATGATGGGTCATCTGCGATTTGGATTCTTCTGGATCTGGGTTTCAAGTAGAAAAACAAGAACAAGACAATAACCACCAGAAGGACAACTTTTTCAAAAAGAGGTCTTGTTTTTAACTGGGATTTTGTCGATGATCTGTTTTCCAGCAAATCAGGAAGCATGCTGGTTTGTTGCTCAGGAACCAATGACATGAAATCCTTCTGGGATGATTTCTTCAATAAATCCTTCTGTTGGAAAGGAGAAGAAAATCTCTGCAGGATTGGATACAAATTATGTTTGAGTTTCATGCTGTGGTTCTCGACCATATTCCCATTGTCGTTAAAAACAGACCAGCTTAGTTTATTGGGGGAAAGTGAATCCCTTTCAAAAACAATAAAGGCCGATTTTCTTGACAATTTTGGCCTCTCTGTAGTCAGCATTTTTGTAAAATAATCCAGATAATTTAAATGTGTGGGAATGAGGAAAAGGTGTTTATTGTATTCTTCTTCTGTGATTGGAACATGATAATACGTATTTCTGGGCATTCTATTCCTTTTTTTTGTAAAAAAAGATTTAAAAGTAAATTTTTTTCTTATATATAAAATCTTAAACAAGGTTTATGACTGAGGCGGTGGAACAGGTGGAACATCTGGATCGTTTATTGCAAAAAATCGTGAAGGAAGAGATGCGGAAATTACAACAACTCGAGACCCATACTAATTTATTGAACCTTTATTATCATTATCTAACTTTCTATGGAAAAGAAAATGTTAATCATCACAATAAGCCCTACAAAAAATAAGATTTTTTTCAATTACCGCATCACACATGTTTTCACCAGAAATTTCTGTAAATTCTCAATTACAGATTTTTTTCGCCAATATGCTTATTTTGTTTTTAATGGAAAAAACAAAATATTTATAATAATAAAATTTCATATATTTAAGGAATGAAGGATACGATATTTGTTTCAATCGCAGCATATCGGGATAAGCTATGCGAAGATACACTAAAATCCCTCTATATAAATGCGCGGCATCCTCTCAATGTGTTTGTGGGGGTGTGCCAACAGAACGACGTCAAAGATGCTGATTGTATCGTGGAGGGTTTAAAGGATCATCCTGAATTCAAGAACAATGTTCGGGTGTTGAGGTTACACCATTACCAAGCACGCGGTCCTACTTATGCCCGATTCCTGTGCTCTACTCTGTATGAAGACGAAGATTATTTCCTACAGATTGACTCTCACTGCAAGTTTGTCAAGGACTGGGATGTCATCCTGGTCAAGATGATACAGGACCTTAAAGCCAATGGTGTAAATAAACCATGCTTAAGCCACTATACCCCCAATTACACCGATTATCAGGAGATGCCCGATCCCAAATCCCCCATTTCTACAATCTGCAAGGCGTGGTTCACAGACACGAACCTTATCTCTCTGGAGGGTGCGGGGTGGGTTCAACCCGACGATTTACCACGCCCCAACGCCTATATTGCCGCAGGGATGTTCTTTTGTGAAGGAAAATTCATCAAAGAAATCCCGTTTGACCCAGAACTTGATTTCTTGTTTATCGGGGAAGAATTGCTGTTGAGTGCTCGTTTCTACACGAACGGGTGGGACATTTTCACACCCAACAAGAACACAATCTACCACATGTACACCCGAGAATCCGAACCGAAATTCTGGGAAAACCAGCATATCGATTCGGATGTTGCTTCCCAAAAGACACGGTATATTCTTGGGTTGGACACCGACAAATCCAAATTGACACCCAGACAGCTTAACCTTATGGACAAGTATGGTCTGGGCAAAGAGAGATCTCTTGAAGATTACTATACCTATGCCGGGATTGACATCCAGAAAAAACAAGTATTAAAAAACATGTGCGACCAGAACCAAACAAAAATTGAAAAGAAATTCAATGCGACAATTCCCGAAGAACAAAAATCACCGGCACAAGAACAGCCCAAGAAAAAAACAAAACGCGATCCACCAGCATCACAAATTGTTTTCCAGGTGTTTTCGTGGATCGTTTTTGCTCTTCTTTTATCTGTCATCGTATGGGGGGCATACACCCTGATAATGGATAGGAATTATTACTTGAAACACCCATTCAAATACCCACAACTGGGGCCTATTCGTTTCCAAAGAAAAAAGAATGTAATTAATCTAAACAAAAAGTAATCAATACATAAAAAAATTTTTTATGTATTTTGATATTGGTGCAAACATAGGAAGATGGTCCATCGCAAATATAAAGACAACCGATAAGATTATTGCCGTAGAAGCATCCCCTAAAATATATAGCAGTTTAACAGAAAACACAAGAGACAAGGAAATTACATGTCTGAATTATGCGGTGTGTGCGAATGATGAAAAGGACATTCCATTCTATGAATCTGTCGTGGGTGTCCTATCAACCACCAACAAGGATTGGCTGGCATCGGAGAAATCCAGATTTTACAACACAGGATACACAGAAATCACATGCAAGACAACAACCATCGACAAATTGATTGGATTGTATGGTTTGCCGGAACTAATCAAGGTGGATGTAGAAGGTGGTGAATATGATTGTATCAAGTCCCTCTCACAAAAAGTGAATAACTTGTGTTTTGAATGGGCGTCCGAAGTCAATGATATAACGTTTCAATGCCTGGATCATCTGCTCCGTATTGGATTCACGGGTTTTCATATACAGCACGAAGACGATTACACATATAGGCCATCCTGCTACACCTCTGCGGATGATGTTAAAAACCAATTGGGACAAATGACCCCCAAAGTCCAATGGGGGATGATATGGTGTAAATGAATAAATTTCTATCCCATGCTTTCCATATAAAGGGAAAGATGATTGGCAATGGAGACATTTTTATTCGCAACCAAAATTGGTTGTAGATAGTGTGAAAAAATTTTTACTTTACTGGACATGAAGGCAAGCTGTGGGTTATGGCAGATCGCATGGGCAACAATGGAAAAGACCTTGTGCCGTTCGTAATAATGGTTGATGGACCGAATGCCTTCCATTGAACGAATGTCAGGGTGAGAAAAGAATATGGGCAGATTGGAGGGTGTCGTCAAGAATTCCTTTTCCTTGATTTTCCATTCCTTTTTCCCATACTGAACAAGTTTATCAAGATGACACGATTCGTCCATCTTATGGGGGAACATGATAGAAACCAGATGGTAGTCAATATAGGTATGAAAGAATGCGTTGATGGGGTTTTTCTGGATCTGGCGATCCCTTTCAAAAATCTCAAATAGGTTGATATTCTGGGAAGAAAACACATTGGAAAGTTCGTGGATAATCATAAATCTTGAATAATAGATTTCTAATGATAATGCGAGCCCTGATGTCTTTTTATGGCAGTGGAACATATTTGGAAAATTGATATATTCAAACAAGCATATTGGGTCAAGGTTCTTGAATTCTGCCTTGTCATCCAAGAGCATATTGGAATATTTCTTTTTTAGTTTCAAGAAACTCTTGATCTGCGTAATGTTCTCAAAACGCCGATAATGTGAATACTTGGTTTGCCCAATATAATTGATGAGATGGACGAGTTCCTGTATATTTTTTGATGGTATTTTATGGTTTTGAACCACGATAAAAACCGTGGAAATCAGAATGGAAAGAATGTCCTGGTGGAGGTGGATGTGGAATGGGGAAATATTGGCAAAATGAATATTCTTGTACACCATATGGCTTTTGCCAAAATCAATCAGGACAGGGTAGTAGGTGGGTTCAAAATCGATTGTGGCATTACGGACAGGGAAGCTGAAGTGGGCCTTTTCGGTATTCTTATGGACAATTATATTCCAAGGGTAAAGATCATAATGGATAAAACCTATTTCTCCCTGTATATAATGGAGAAGGATGCTTATCTGGCTTAGGATCAATTTCAGTAATCGGCACACATTTTCTGACTTTTGCTGGTAGATGAATTGTTCGAGTGTTTCTCCTTCTATAAAGTCGGTAATGATGCTGTCCCCCCACCTTCCATACTGGAACAACACCATGGGGCAGACGTTGGCAATCTTATTCATACCAATCTGCCCTATAAAGCACTCGTGATGGATATTCTTCTCATTGATAATGAGGGGTGTCTTGACACAAAGGACCCTGTTCGCAATGGTTATTTTCTTGATAATTACATTTTTGCTCTGTTTCCAGAGTGGGGCCTCGTCAATCATACGAAGGATGGAAACTGGGTCCATTCTGTGAAGGAACACCTGGAACGATCGCGGGTGTAAATGAGAGAGATCCTCGTCATAAGAAAACTTATCAAACGGAAAAAGACGCTGGTTATGAACAATCTTTTTTTCAATCTCCAGGGATTCCTTCTCAATATCAAACTGGAAATCAAACATGTTCTTCTTGGGGTGATGGATCAGACCAACCACATCCTGTAGCGACTGGAGCAGCCCAGCCAAGTAATCCAGGATTGAATCCTTGGACAGTTTTTCAATATAAAATTTTCTCGCATTGATCGCAATTTTCTCACACTCGTCGGGGTGCTGCTTACACCATTGGATCTTGTGGAAAATATCATCTGGTTTTGTTGGATCAATCGGCACATAATGTTCATAGGGAATGAGAAGGGATGAATACCATAATTTATAGCGACAAGGGTAAAGGAGAACAACACTCCCCATACCCAATTCCATCGACAACCGATACGCTTCTGAATGCCCGGGGAGGTGGAGGATAAACTTGTATTGTGCCTGTTCCTTCATTGACACGAAAGCACCCGTCCCCAATTTCTCAACAAGTTCTCTTGAAATGGTGTCGTAATACAAGCCGCCAAGCTTTCTTGGACGGCAATTCCATTTGGTGATGGCACAATCAAGGAAAGGGACTCCATCACTATCGCACCGATTCTGTTGTGATAAATCAGTAAAATACAATCTGGGATTGTCGTGGATCGTTGTTCCCAACCCCGTAGAAGAACCCCTAAAGATTGCGGTTGCTTTCTTCTCGCTATAACAAGGCACATACGGGTCGGGATAATCCAGAAAATCCTTTCCAAAAATTTTTTCGGGGTGCATGACACGGGCCCAATCGTCCCATGTTGGTATAGGGATATCCGCGTGGTCTTCGGTTGTGGTCATGCTCAAAATAGGGCAATATTTTTCGTAAGAATGTGAAACTAATGGTGTGTTGTCCCCATAAATACACTCGTAAGCTTCGGTCTTGTCTTTTTTCAAGATTGGAAAATCCCGTTTATTGATAAAATACTCCCCATCGGGCACCTGTCTTTCTCTACACAATGTCATCAGCATATCACGAAGGGTTGGCGCGCCTGAATCATTTTCTGAAATCGGGTATTCATAGCGCAGTAGCCCATTGTTGGCGTACCAATGATCTTTAAGGTAATGGATGCGGTTGGGGTCGAATGTATGACCCGATTGGACACATGATTTCTCCAAAAGATCATAAATATTCTTGTATTTTTTGGGGTCGGCGTGTATCTTATCCTGCCATTCATTCGTGTATTCTATTTTACTGAATGGTAGAAAGACACTCAACTCGTTATTGATAATCTTGAAAAAAATACCCTTTTTATACTTGTGAAAAATGTATTCGAAAGTATGAATCACATCATCACAGCCCAGGTTTTTATAGAACGGCGTCTCTAGTTGAGGGCACCTGATAGGGGGCGCGCCCTGGATAGATCGTGTGTGGGGCGATCTGTCCCAATGCTCTAAAAACTGTTCGTAATCCCCCGCTGTAAAATGAGTTTGCTTGAAGAATCTGTATCTGGAATTGGTATTGATTTTCACAACAGATTTCCCCTCTTCTTTCGAAGAAAAAAAATCTGGGACTTTCTGGAAATTGTCCGTATTTGGCATGTCCTGTTTTTCAAAAGTAAAATTGTTGTTAGTATCTTGTTTTATTTATAAATTGTTTTTGCCTAAAACAAAATCATTTTTTGCGATACATCACGAAAACGAAACAGCACACAATCATCATCAATACTAGGATCATTACCAAATACTTGATCTTTTTCATGTTGCGTTTTCTCTTTTTTAGATCAGTATCAAACATAAAGGATGAGATCTTGTCATAATTTGTGGGTTCGATCATTAGTTTTTCACCTGGGAAATGAATGAAATAGGGTTTTTTGGGGATATCAATTTCTAGTATATTGTTTCCTTTTTGTCTTAATGTGATTGATTCCCCAAAGTTATCATTATATACAAATTCATTCTTGGTGTCTAATTTCACTTTGTGGGGAAACTCATTCATATAGAACCCAATACCAATCTGGTCGTCTCGGATCACAAAATCATTATATTTCAGTATCCAGTCAAACATTCTATAGATTTCACCAGCGTATCCCACAATACAACCACTATTGACATGAATCTTGTTTTTATCCTGTAAATTGTGAAAACTCCTCCATTTTTTAATGTTTGGACAGCAACCAATTTTCAAGTATTTATTATAAATCGTAAAAACACACACCTTTTCACAACCAACAATAATGGGGGTTTGATACGATAAAAATAAATCAATAAAATCGGTGCTGTCTTTGATACACAGCACATCGTATGCGTCCAAGCACACGACAATCTGTTTTTTATCAATATCCTTTAACCCATTTCTGTAGTGTAATATTTTTGTCTGGAAAGATTTCCATTCGGTTCCTATTCCCAGCACACGAACATCCCATCCTTTGTGTTGATTGAAACTATTTTTAAAATTCTCAAGGTTTCTATTGGAATCTGTGGCGCACGTAAAAACACAAACAGAAGACATTTATATTATAAAAAGAAAAGAAATTATAGACACCCAAGGATTCGTTCTCTAAAATCCTTTATCGACTCTTCTGGTTGGTTGAGGATAGGGTAAATGTCGTCATGGGTGAGATTGGGGAGGAGCTCGTGGCACAACTCGTGATGCCATTTAGCGGCAATCTTTTTTGCGGTGGGTGAGATAAACAAATCCCTCTCAATCAGCTTGCTCATACGCTTCTCAACAGTATCCATGACATCTTGAAAAATATCGCTTGAATAAGTGAATTGGAGTTTTTCACACTTGTAGTGGATCATCCGCTTCAAATCGTAGGACGTGAGAAGATCAGATTCCCTGACAATGTGGTACACCTTTCCCCAACCATTTTTTTCGGTTGCCAGCCAGTATGGGTAGCTGACACTCCCATCTGGTTTTACAATCTGGCTATAACTCATGGATGTTATGATTTCCATAACGGCATCATGAACCAGCATTGAAACGCAACATTTTTTTACCAGGAAATTAGAAATGTCTAGGATTGCCTGGACGCGGGGTGTGTATTTAACATCGCACATGTCGTGGAGCATACACGATAAATACAAAATCTCACGCTGCCTGTTGCTCAAGTGGTAATCCCGATCTGCTATAAAAAATCCAAGCTCCTTCACCCTTTGGCTGTGGTGTAAATTATGAGAAACATCGATATTGTATAGCTGGCTCTTTTCCCTCACAAAATTCTCAACAAACGGAACAAGGGACACAAACAAATATTTCCATTTCATTTTCTTTTTTAAATAGATATTAATTCTTTAAATTGATTTAAAGAGATGGGAGATAAAATATCAAGAATGAAATGGAAGATCCTATTAATATTTTTTCCAGTTGGGGCATGCTCTTTTTCCTTTGTGGGAAAATGGAGAGTATCGAATATCATAATTGATGCTAAAGAGACCCATATTATAGGCACGATAAATGAGAACAAGACAATCATGGAGATGGAAATCAAAGAATACAATACTGACAAGATAGTATTAGAAAATCTGCATATTATTAAAAGACCCAAGGATTGGTTCAACCTCGTCAAGTATAAGGATCATCTTGATATTTTCAACAAGATAAAGAAAGAAGGCCTTGTCTGTGGATTATCTTTTATAGATGAGGATAACCTTGTTGTAGAACCCCAGATTGGGGACGAAGATTACAGATTTGTTCTGTTGCGTGTAGAAAATTGATTTTTGAAAATTATTAATCAATAGATAAAAAAATCAAAGTTGTTGAATGCCAATCACCACCAGGTCAAAAGACAAAAAGCTGAAACAAGAGACCGATAATCGAGAGGAAGCCACCAATCAAGACAGCGCCCCAAAGAAACAGAAACGCAAGCCATTCCTGATCTTTAAACTGGCAAAATCAAAGAAGGAGGCCATTCGGGAGGATTCTTCGGACGATGAAGAGGATGTTCCAGAAGAAAGTTTGTCGGAAGAAGAACTTGATGATGAATTTGAGATCCCAGAGACAATTGAGAACAATAAAAAGTTGAAGAAAAAGACACAGAAAATTATCGAATATATCCAGAAAAAAACCATCAACCTTGAGGACATTATTGAGAGCCCCATGAGATTAAAGCACAAGGCAGAAGTTTTTGAGTTGTACTACATTTTTGAGAATTCGATGCTCAATTCAGAAGAACGGATGGACTTGAGGAAAACCCTGCACAGAACCTATCAGGACTACCTTCATGAATACAAACAATATATCTTGAACAAGGAGCAGATCAAGCACTATGAGAAATGCGAAAAGAAGAGCTCCTCCATACTGGATCTCCAGTATAACATCCTCAAACTCGAAACAAGCGCTGAGAATAAGGAGATTATCTTTTACAAATTTATGGAGCTAAAGGAGAAAATGGAACATGATGACGAATATTATAAACTGAAGAAGTGGATCAAATACGCGCTGGATCTTCCCTATGATCGTATAAAGGAATACCCACACATGAAGACCCACAACCTAACGAAGCTTTTACAGGATATGAAAAAGACATTGGACGAAGAATTGTTTGGTATGAACAAGGTCAAGGAACAGATCCTGTTATTCCTGCACAATAAACTCCTTTTTCCCGAAATGAGAGGGTGTTGTATGGGGCTTGTTGGCCCCCCAGGGGTTGGCAAAACAACAATCGCCAGATGTCTTGCCAAGATCCTTGATTTCCCATTCCAGCAGATATCTTTTGGAGGGGTCCACAACACCGAGTCATTGAAGGGTTTTGACTATACCTATGTTGGATCCCAACCCGGCGAGGTTGCCCGTTGCCTGATGAGAATGAAATACAAGAATGGGATCCTATTCCTGGACGAGTATGAAAAGATTTCTCACAATAACGACATTGTTTCTTACCTTCTCCACATTACGGACTTCAGCCAGAATGGGGAATATAGGGATAATTATCTCAATGATATTGTGATTGATTTATCTTCCATGTGGTTTATTTATAGTATGAATGAATTACCAGAAGACAAGGCATTACAGGATCGTATTTTTACTGTTTATATTGAGGGATACACATTACAGGAAAAGATCAGAATTATGGTGGATTTTTTGTTCCCCCGTTTCCTGGGCGTGCTCGAATTAAAAAAGGATGACATTGTCGTTGATGACCAGATTGCGCTTTACATTATACAGAGTGTGATACCAGAAAGCGAAAAGGGGATCCGCACGCTGGAACGCGCCGTCAAGGACATTATCCACAAGATCAGTTTCTTGGTGATGCACGACAACCAATTAGGGTCAAGTTTTTATTGTGGCAAGAAGCTGGAATACCCAGTGTGCCTGACACCGCATTTTGTAGATATTCTGCTGAAGGATTTCAAAAAAGAAGACAGACGATACGAACAAATGTACCTGTAAATAAAATTTATTTATTTATTTTGCTCTGGTAAAATAAATACAAAATGCAGATTGTTATTCTGGTTATTCTTTTTCTTTTCTTGTCCCTTTATATTCTTCTGAAAGGTATTTTCAAACAAGAAAGCGCACAATTGGATAAGATCTACTATATCAACCTTGACAGACGACCCGACAGAAAAGCCCATTTCCTCAAACAATGCCAGAATGAGAAGATCAATATGGATCTGGTCGAACGCTTTACAGCAATCGATGGAAACCACCTAAAACTGAATGAAGAAGAAGAAAAAATGTTTGCCAATAGCGACTTTAAAGATGCTGATAATCGCAGATACCTTATTGGGAATCAATTGAGTCATTTTTACATATTAAAAGAAATGATTCAGAAAAATTATGATTATATTCTGGTGCTCCAGGATGACGTCATTCTTAAAAACAATTTTAATTTTTATCTTTCTCGGGTGCTCAAATCATTACCGGATGACGCTGAAATTGTTAATATTGGGAAACATAAAGTAGCTGACAAATCTTTTTTTAGGCCATTGGATCTTGAAATTGGAAAAGAAAACCTAAAACACTGTAAAAAAGATGTTTCTAATTCTATATGTAAATTAAAAGACAATGAAAACCCGTGCTCCCTCTCCTATATTGTAACAAGAAAAGGCGCGAGAAATCTGGTAAAACACTTTAAGAAGAATGGTTTCTTGAGGGCAACCGACTTTAATTATAATGATTACTTGCGTGAAAATGACATCAATTACGCTTCATCGGTCGTGCTCTGCACTGGGGAACTCATGGGTTCTGATATTTTTGTCTAGAATAAAAAATCTTGTTATAATAGTAGGAAAGAAATGGCCGGCTGCCAGATTTTTTACAATATCGCATTGAAACTGGTCTATAAGAACCTCAATGACGACAAGACAAAAAAGTTATTGCTGGATCTGCTGGAACAAATGGTAAAGAGCACAGATAATGATGTTGATGACCAGATTTTCGAACTTGTTAAATATAAACTCTCAGCAAACAAACTTGAATAAATAAAAAATTTGTGTAGAAAAAAATAAATAAATAAAATTTAACAATTCTTTATATAATTGTTAAATAATAAATGAGGTATATGAAGATTTTTCTTCTCTATCTCTCCAATACACATTTATTCCATTCTTCCAGAAAAATTATAAGACAGAATTGGTTTCCACGATATGATTTTCCGTGTCAAAATATTATATGGACGTGCGAGCATGTGATCCCCAAGAGCTTGATCCCAGAACACAATGATCTCCACAATCTGATCCTGCTCCCTGATCGGTTGAATCACGCCAGATCCAATTACCCTTATGTTAATGGTATTGAGTATGATGATCTACACAACCCCAATCTAAAGATAAAAATCGTCCCACCCTGTATAAGGTCTAATTGTTCGTGTGAGCTAAGTGGCAAACTGACATCCAGCCACCTCTTTATTCCACCAGACAGATTTAAAGGGATGATTGGAAGGACAACATTATACATGAAGGACAAATATCCTTACCACGAAAAATTAATCAATAATAGGGTGCTGGATCTTGGTCTGGCGTCAATATGGGACATATCATTCCCACCAACCCCAATGGAAATGGAATGGAACAAATTTGTCCTGTCCTACCAGGGCGACGAAAACCCGTATGTCAAAAGGTCATTTTTCAACGATAAATCGCATAAATAGGAAAATCTTTTTTCTGGTTCTCAAAATCGGCGTAGCACTCGTCTTTAATCTGGCTGTATTCCCAAACAGTGAATCGATTGTTCCGGAAACACCCCCTGAACTGTGATTCCGCATTGAACCAGTAATTGTTTGTTTCTGGGGTGTCCCAATCACCATAATTTTTCACAATCTCCAATAAAAAAGATCCAGCTTTTAACGGCATAATATACACGAGATTTTTTCGGAGAGTGATCACCCAACGCCCCTGAACAAATTTTTGGGGAAAAATTGAAACCTCTCTTCCATCCGGTTCTTCAGAATCGTCAAAATGATGGCAAGCTGGCAATAAATTTTGAAAAATAAATTTTGTAGGTGCAAACTTATCTGGGAAAAAATTGAAATCGAATGGATGTCGCAATAAAATATCGGCACGCGTGCGCATCATCAAATCATCATCTCTGATTTTGTATTGAGAACATACAATATCATACATTCTTGAGATTTGAGCGTATTCAATACACGACCCAGATCTGCGCACCAAATAATCGTGCCAGTACACGTCAAGTTTTCCATTATCCACATATTTTTTCAATGAGGAAATGGCATCCTGGAAATAAGGGTCGTTATAATCGATCCATTCAAGGATCAAATGTTCGATTGGATGCCCCAGAAGAACCCATTCATTCCGCAGATGGGTCTGGAATACTTCACGATCCATATCCTGCCAGACATGCCCGGTGGATCGCCATATTTTATCCATACCCAAACAAACATGAATTTCAAAACTTTCTTGGTTTGGTTTTATAATTTTTTCCACCAGATTGTTCCATGAATTCCAAAATTTCCTATACTGTCCAGTAATAAATATAAAAATTCTTTTCTTCATTTTGATTTAATTGTAAATCAAAATTTTTGTTCTTAAATAGATTATTCTATTCTTGTTGCTGGTTTGAACGGGCATCGTAAAATTGCTGTTGCTTCTGCCCTTGGATCATCAATGGTTTTTGTTTTTGTTTCTGTTGCTTCTGCCCCTGGATCATCAATAGGTTTTGTTGTTTTTGCTGTTGCTTTGGCCCCTGGATCATCAATAATGGTTGTTGGGTAATTTTCAATTTCTTAAGGGTTTGTAGGATATTCTTGAGCAGATCCTTGTTATTAGATTCATCCAAGATTCTGTTAATAAGACGGGACATGTGTTTTTTATCTGGAACTTTATCAGGGTGGTACTTTAAACGCATCATATTTCTAGGGAAAGGGGTGCCTTGTAGGATACTTTGAAGAAGTTTAACAAGGTCGTCTTTTTGTGTTTTTATTTTGATGGAGTTAATATCTGATTTAATGGCTGATTGTAATTGCTGTTGCTGTCCAGTTGGTCTTGGTGGTTGCTGTTGCTGTCCAGTTGGTCTTGGTGGTTGCTGTTGCTGTCCAGTTGGTCTTGGTGGTTGCTGTTGCTGTCCAGTTGGTC
>Ga0172372_10000344_pt1 | contig 72298 bp, 74 predicted proteins | sample LakKiv5m_2_FD_114544 | JGI IMG/M metagenome (GOLD analysis project Ga0172372, IMG submission 114544) | Freshwater microbial communities from Kabuno Bay, South-Kivu, Congo - kab_092012_9.5m | ecosystem: Environmental > Aquatic > Freshwater > Lake | place: Democratic Republic of the Congo...
CGTGGGCGTGGGAAGCGGCCGCTCAAGTCGCTCTCCGACATGCTCAAGGGCAAGCAGGGGCGGTTCCGTCAGAACCTCCTCGGCAAGCGCGTCGACTACTCGGGCCGCTCCGTCATCGTCGTGGGCCCCGAGCTCAAGCTGCACCAGTGCGGGCTCCCGAAGGCGATGGCGCTCGAGCTGTTCAAGCCGTTCATCATCCACAAGCTCGTGGAGCATGGCATCGCCGAGACGGTGAAGCGCGCCAAGAAGATCGTGGAGCGCGAGTCGTCGGAGGTCTTCGAGATCCTCGAAGAGATCATCCGTGACCACCCGGTGCTCCTCAACCGCGCCCCGACGCTCCACCGCCTGGGCATCCAGGCGTTCGAGCCGGTGCTCGTGGAAGGGAAGGCGATCCGCATCCATCCCCTCGTCTGTGCGGCGTTCAACGCCGACTTCGACGGCGACCAGATGGCGGTGCACGTGCCCCTCTCGTATGAGGCGCAGCTCGAGGCGCGCGTGCTCATGCTCTCCTCGAACAACATCCTCAAGCCCTCCGACGGCCGCCCCGTGGCGGAGCCGTCGCAGGACATCGTGCTCGGCTGCTACTTCGCGACCAAGGCGCCGGCGGGCTTCGACGCGTTGCTGAAGGACGCGAAGGCCCAGGCGAAGCTCCGGAGCTTCGGGTCGGCGTCCGAGATCGAGATGGCGATGGCGCTCGGGCAGCTCGGCGTGCACTCCGCGGTGAAGTACCGCGCGCGCACGATGGAGGGCGGCACCGCCTGGGTCACGACGACCGCCGGCCGCGTGCTCTTCGACGGGATCGTCCCGCCGGAGCTGCCGTTCCAGAACCGTGAGATGAAGAAGAAGGTGCTCGGCGAGCTCGTCTTCGAGTCCTACCGCAAGGCCGGGCTCGCGGGCACCGTCGCGTTCCTCGATCGCCTCAAGGAGTTCGGCTTCCGCAACGCGACCCGTGGCGGCGTCTCGATCGGGATCGAGGACCTCGAGATCCCGGTGGAGAAGGAGACGATCCTCGAGGAGGCCACCACCCGCGTGGCGCGCTTCCAGAAGGCGTATCAGACCGGCAACATCACGAACGGCGAGCGCTACAACAAGGTCATCGACACCTGGACACACGCGAACAACGACATCGCGGACGCGATGGTGAAGCGCATGCGCGAGTCGAAGGACGGCTTCAACACCGTCTTCATGATGTTCGACTCGGGCTCCCGTGGCTCGCGCGACCAGATCCGTCAGCTGGCCGGCATGCGCGGCTTGATGGCGAAGCCGCAGAAGAAGCTCACTGGCGGCATCGGCGAGATCATCGAGAACCCGATCAAGTCGAACTTCCGTGAGGGGCTCTCGGTCCTCGAGTACTTCTCGTCCACGCACGGCGCCCGCAAGGGCCTCGCGGACACGGCGCTCAAGACCGCCGACGCCGGCTACCTCACCCGCCGCCTCTGCGACGTCGCGCAGGACGTGACGATCACCGAGGAGGATTGCGGGACGGTGATGGGGCTCGAGATCGCCGCGCTGAAGGAAGGCGAGGACATCATCGAGCCGTTGGCCGAGCGCATCGTCGGGATCGTGGCCGCGGAGGATGTCATCGATCCGCAGCTCCTCGACGAGGCGGGACGCCCGCAACTGCTCGTCGAGGCCGGCCAGATGATCGACGAGGAGACCGCGCAGGCGATCGAGGAGGCGGGGATCGAGACGGTGAAGATCCGCTCGGTGCTCACCTGCGAGGCGAAGCGTGGGCTCTGCCGGATGTGCTACGGCCGCAACCTCGCCACCATGGCGATGGTCGACATCGGCGAGGCGGTCGGCATCATCGCCGCCCAGTCGATCGGCGAGCCGGGCACCCAGCTCACCCTCCGGACCTTCCACATCGGCGGCACCGCGGCCCGTATCGCCGAGCAGACCGCCCGCAAGTCGAAGGTCGCGGGCGTGGTCGAGTTCTCGGACCGTCTGATCAGCGTCACCGATCCGGAGGGCCAGCAGGTCGTGACCTCCTACGAGGGCGAGCTCTACGTGCGCGCCTCGAAGGACAAGAACGCCCCGATCATGGCGCGTCTCGCGGTGCCGCTCGGCGCCGTGTTGATGGTCAAGGATGGGGAGATGGTCGTGAAGGAGCAGGTGATCTTCACCTGGGATCCGTACACCAACCCGATCATCGCCGATGTCGGCGGTCAGCTCCGCTTCGTCGACCTCGTCGACGAGGAGACGGTCTCCGAGGAGCTCGACGAGCTCACCGGGCTCCGCCAGCGCGTCGTCGTCGAGGATCGTGAGAAGAAGCTCCACCCGCACATCGAGATCTGGAGCACCAAGGGCGGGAAGGAGAAGAAGGTCCGTGACTTCGTCATCCCGGTGGGCGCACAGCTCATCATCGAGGATGGCGCCGAGGTCGCGGCGGGCCAGACCATCGCCAAGATCTCGCGTGAGGCGTATAAGACACGCGACATCACCGGCGGTCTCCCGCGCGTCGCGGAGCTCTTCGAGGCGCGGAAGCCGAAGGATCCGTCGACGATCTCTGAGATCGACGGCGTGGTGCGCTTCGGGGACATCAAGCGCGGGAAGCGCGAGATCTTCGTGCAGCCCATCGACGGCAGCGGATCGATCGACGAGACGCAGCAGCCGCAGCTGTACGAGGTCGCCTCGGGCAAGCATCTCCGCGTGCACGAGGGGGATCGCGTGCGCGCCGGTGACCGCCTCAGCGAAGGCCCGGTGAACCCGCATGACATCCTGCGGATCAAGGGCCCGCGCGCGGTGCAGGAGTACCTGCTCAATGAGGTGCAGGAGGTCTACCGCCTGCAGGGCGTGAAGATCAACGACAAGCACATCGGCGTGATCGTGCGCCAGATGCTCCAGAAGGTCCGGGTCGTCGAGTCGGGCGAGACGGAGTTCCTCGAGGGGGAGAACGTCGACAAGGCGGTCTTCCGCGACGTGAATGACAAGGCCAAGAAGAAGAAGGCGCGTCCGGCCGTCTCGGAGCCCCTCCTCCTCGGCATCACCAAGGCCTCGCTCACCACGCAGTCGTTCATCTCGGCCGCCTCCTTCCAGGAGACGACCCGCGTGCTCACCGATGCCGCGATCCGTGGCGCCAAGGACGACCTCCTGGGCCTCAAGGAGAACATCATCATCGGGCACCTCATCCCCGCGGGCACCGGGATGTACCGGTACTCCGACGTGGAGATGGATATCGAGGCGCCGCCCGCGCCCGCGCCGGTCCCGACCTTCGGGGCCTTCGAGGGAATGCCGGATAGCTTCCTCGCGCCGCCGGCCGAGTTGGAGGGCGGGTTCGCCCCGCTCCCCGACGAGGAGTAGAGCCGATCGGATGGACGAGAGGGGGTGTCAGCCAACGGCTGGCGCCCCCTTTGCGTTAGTGGCACATTCCGACGTTCGCTCCTCCCACCCCCCCCAACCCCCGGATCCCTTCATGGCTGAACACAAGGAAGAGTGGGGCTCACGACTCGGCGTCATCCTCGCCGTCGCGGGCTCTGCGGTCGGCCTCGGCAACTTCCTCCGCTTCCCCGGCCAGGCAGCCGCGAACGGGGGGGGAGCCTTCCTGATCCCCTACTTCTGCGCCCTCTTCCTGCTCGGGATCCCGATCGGGTGGGCCGAGTGGACGATGGGTCGCTACGGCGGCAAGAAGGGGCTCCATGGGGCGCCGATGGTCATGGGCGCGGTCGGGAAGGGGAGCCTCGCGCGGTATCTCGGTGTGCTCGGCGTCCTCATCCCGCTCGGTGTCTCGACGTACTATGTCTTCATCGAGACCTGGACCTTCGCCTACTTCCTCAAGTACCTGACCGGCGGGATCGGGATCGTGCAGGGGACCCCGATCACCGAGCAGACGGCGGCGGCGGGGCAGTTCTATACCTCGATCACCGGGGCGGGGGCTGATGGCTCGCTCTTCACCGGCGATTCGCGCTACACCGTCCTCAGCTGGGTCGTGGTCTTCGCGATCAACATCTTCTTCGTGTTCCGCGGGCTCTCCAAGGGGATCGAGAAGTTCGTCTCCTTCGCGATGCCGGTCATGGCGGTCTGCGCGATCATCGTGCTCGCGCGTGTGCTGACCTTGGGGACCCCGAATCCGGAGATCCCCGACCAGAATGTGATCAATGGGCTCGGGTACATGTGGAATCCGGACTTCGCGGCGCTCGGGAACTTCAAGACCTGGCTCGCCGCGGCGGGGCAGATCTTCTTCTCCCTCTCCGTCGGCTTCGGCGTGATCATCAACTACGCCAGCTACATGAAGAAGGAGGATGACGTGGCGCTCTCCGGGCTCACCGCGAGCGCGACGAACGAGCTCTTCGAGGTCGGCTTCGGCGGGATGATCACCCTCACCGCGGCCTTCGTCTTCCTCGGCGTGAGCGGGACGGCGGGTGCGGTCGCGACGGGGTCGTTCGGCCTCGGCTTCAACACCCTCCCGGTCGTCTTCGCGCAGATGGGGGCGTTCGAGAACATCATCGGCGCGGTCTGGTTCTTCATGCTCTGGCTCGCCGCGATCACGAGCTCGCTCTCGATGTATGCGCCGGCGGTCGCGCATCTCAAGGAGGCGACGGGGTGGACGCACACCAAGTCCACGGCCACGATTACCGGCATCGGGACGATCGGGGCGATCCTCACCCTCTGGTTCACCGAGGGCGGTGCCTTCTGGTCCACCGTCGACTTCTGGGTCGGGACCTACCTGATCTTCCTCCTCGCGATGGTCCAGATCATCTACTTCGGCTGGGTCTTCGGTATCGATCGCGGGTGGCGTGAACTCCATCAGGGGGCGTCGATCCAGGTCCCCACGATCTTCAAGGTCGTGATGAAGTACATCGCCCCGGCGTACCTGATCATCGTCTTCGTCGGCTTCACCATCCAGAGTCTCGCCGAGGAGATCACGAAGTCGTGGGCGACGATCGGGTCACGGATCGCGATGTTCACTATCGCGGGGATCTTGCTGTATCTGGTGGTGGTGACCAGGGTCGGCGCGCGTCGCTTGCGGGCGGCGGGCGTCGATATCGATGACAACACTCCAGCGGACTGAGGCCTGGATATGACCACACTTGGTTGGATTTTCATGACGGTCTCGCTCACCTTCGTCTGGACCGGGACCATCTGGTGCTACCGTCGCATCCTCTCCACCCCGCAGGAGGAGCAGGCGCCGTCGGGCTTCGGCCCCTGAGCTCCTCCTGACCGTCGACCCCTCGCAGCCCCTGCTCGCCCTGGGCGGGGCGCTGCTCTTGGGGGCATCGGTCGGGATCCTCCCCGTGGGGCTGGCCGAGGTGGCTGCCCTCGGGCTCGGGGCGGTCCGCCCCGCCGGGCTCTCCTGGGCCCTCCTCGCGGCCTTCACCGTGGGGCATGTCGCGGCGAAGGTCCCCTGGTACCTGATCGGTCGCGCCGCGGACCGCACCCCGCACCCCCGGGCCCGCCGGATGGTCGAGCGGGCCCGGGCCCTGTTGGCCGAGCGTCCCCATTTTGGGACAGGCCTTCTCGGGGTGAGCGCGGTGACCAGCCTCCCCCCATTCCATCTGGCCTCGATCGCAGCGGGGATGGTGGCGATCCCACTGTGGCGATTCCTGCTTCTCTGCCTGATCGGAAGAGCGGTGCGGTTCGGACTTTTGGGGGCGGTGGTCGGGTAGGAGGTACCAGGTTCCAGGTACCAGGTACCAGGTACCAGGTGGTAGGTACCTGTCCCCTGGACCCTGTCCCCTGACCACTCTCCCCCAGTTGACCTCACCTGACCTTTCCCTGTAAGTTCCAAGGCTCTGTTCCGTGCCGCCCGTCCGGGCGATCCACGTAGAGGCAGAAGGTCGAACAACCCAAGGTACGATGCCGACGATCAACCAGCTCGTCCGGCAGAGCCGCCGCGAAGTCGTCAAGAAGGACAAGGCGCCGGCTCTGAAGGAGAATCCGTTCAAGCGTGGCGTGTGCACCCGCGTGTACACCACCACCCCCAAGAAGCCGAACTCGGCGCTGCGCAAGGTCGCGCGTGTCCGTCTCGTGAACGGCTTCGAAGTCACCGCCTACATCCCGGGCGAGGGCCACAACCTGCAGGAGCACTCGATCGTGCTCATCCGCGGGGGCCGTGTGAAGGACCTCCCGGGCGTGCGCTATCACATCGTGCGCGGCAAGCTCGACGCCTCCGGCGTCAACGGGCGCAACAAGAGCCGCTCCAAGTACGGGACCAAGAAGCCGAAGGCGGGTGCCGCGGCGGGAGGGAAGAAGTAAATGAGCCGCCGCAAGAGTGCCGTGAAGCGCACCATCCTCCCGGATGCGCGCTACGACAGCCAGACCGTCAGCAAGTTCATCAACGTGCTGATGTACCAGGGGAAGAAGTCCACCGCCGAGCGGATCTTCTACGGGGCGATGGACATCGTGGAGGCGAAGGCGGCCCAGCCGGGCGTGAACGTCTTCAAGCAGGCCCTCACGAACCTCAAGCCGGTGGTCGAGGTGAAGAGCCGTCGCGTCGGTGGCGCCACCTACCAGGTGCCCGTCGAGGTGCGTCCGGAGCGTCGGACCGCGCTGGCGATGCGCTGGTTGATCTCGTACTCGCGTGACCGCAACGAGAAGTCGATGGCCGAGAAGCTCGCGGCCGAGACCCTCGCGGCCGCGAAGGGCGAGGGGAACGCGATGAAGAAGCGCGAGGACACGCACAAGATGGCCGAGGCCAACAAGGCGTTCGCGCACTACCGGTGGTAGGGGACAGGGGCCAGGGACCAGGTTTTCCTGTTCCCTGGCCCCTGGAACCTGGGCCCACCGGCTGTTGACAGCCGGTAAGAACCAGCTACCTTTCTCAGGCTGGGGTGGAACGGCGGAAGTCGTTGTACCGCAGCATGGTGGCCGGCCCGATGCATCACGGCCACCCCGGGGAACTGCGCCCCGGCCAGATGGGCCCGCCAACGTCGGCTGGAGTGACGCGCGGGGGGAGTGGACAGCCCGACCGATCCCGCTGGGGTGACCCAGCGCCGAGGTTCCCGAAAAGCGCGCAGGACAATCTGACGTCGGGCGGATGGTTCGCCCGGTGCGCCGCGGGTCCCCAGTCATGCAGCAGCGGTGACTGTACCCGGCGAGAGCGGATGGAGACCGGTTCCCCGGATGCAGGACGGGGGGAACGCCTGGTCCAGCCGCGTTTTTGTTGGACCGAAGCGCAGGACCTGAGCACCGAACCAGACCGACCGACCCTGACCGAATCCTTGAGACGATGGCTCGCACGACCGACCTGAAGTTCTACCGGAACATCGGCATCATGGCCCACATCGATGCCGGGAAGACCACGACGACTGAGCGCGTCCTCTACTACACGGGGAAGTCGCACAAGATCGGCGAGGTCCATGACGGCGCGGCCACGATGGACTGGATGGAGCAGGAGCAGGAGCGCGGCATCACGATCACGTCGGCCGCGACGACCTGCTTCTGGATGCGGCATGGCCAGTCGGATTCGAAGGGCGAGGGGCCGGAGTACCGGATCAACATCATCGACACCCCGGGGCACGTCGACTTCACCGTCGAGGTGGAGCGCTCGCTCCGCGTGCTCGACGGCGCGGTGGCGCTCCTCGACTCGGTGGCCGGCGTCGAGCCGCAGACCGAGACGGTCTGGCGCCAGGCGGACCGCTACAAGGTCCCGCGCATGATCTTCGCGAACAAGATGGACCGCGTTGGCGCGAACTTCGAGCGCTGCGTCGAGATGATCCGCGATCGTCTGACCAAGGCCGCGCTCCCGATCCAGCTCCCGGTCGGCTCGGGGGAGCTCTTCACCGGCCACATCGACATCATCGAGCGGAAGCAGTACATCTTCGACAACGCGACCCTCGGCAAGACCTTCACGGTCACCGACGTCCCGGCGGAGTTCCACGACGCGGTCGAGGCGGCGCGCCACGCGCTCATCGACATGGTCGTGGAGCATGACGAGACCCTGATGGAGAAGTACCTTGGCGGGGAGGAGCTCTCCATCGAGGAGATCCGGCACGCGATCCGCGCGGCGACGATCAAGATGAAGTTCGTCCCGATCCTCTGCGGCGCCTCGTTCAAGAACAAGGGCGTGCAGGCGCTGCTCGATGCGGTCATCGACTACCTCCCGGCGCCGATCGACGTGGCGGCGGTCGAGGGGCATGCGCCGCAGCACGACGCGACGCCGGACACCCGCGCCGTCTCCGACGACGCCCCGTTCGCCGCCCTCGCGTTCAAGGTGGCGACCGACCCCTTCGTCGGCCGACTGACCTTCTTCCGCGTCTACTCCGGCGTCCTCAAGGCCGGCTCGCACGTCTACAACTCGACGAAGGACAAGCGCGAGCGCATCGGGCGCCTCCTCCAGATGCACGCGAACAAGCGCGATGAGATCGAGGAGGTGTACGCCGGCGACATCGCGGCCGCCATCGGGCTCAAGGACACGCGGACCGGCGACACGCTCTCGGACGAGGCGCACCCGATCATCCTCGAGGCGATGAAGTTCCCGACGCCCGTCATCGACGTCGCGGTCGAGCCGAAGACCAAGGCCGACCAGGACAAGATGGGCATCGCGCTCAACAAGCTGGCGGAAGAGGATCCGACCTTCCGCGTGCACACCGATGCCGAGACGGGGCAGACGATCATCTCCGGGATGGGCGAGCTCCACCTCGAGATCATCGTCGATCGCATGATGCGCGAGTTCAAGGTCGAGGCGAACGTCGGGCGGCCGCAGGTGGCCTACCGTGAGACGATCAAGAAGCGCGTCGACAAGGTCGAAGGGAAGTTCATCCGCCAGTCGGGCGGCAAGGGCCAGTACGGCCACGTCGTCATCAATGCGATGCCGGCGGAGCCGGGCCAGGGCTACGTCTTCGAGGACAAGATCACCGGCGGCGTGATCCCGCGGGAGTACATCAAGCCGGTCGAAGAGGGGATCCGCGAGGCGCTCGAGAACGGCGTGCTCGCCGGCTACCCGATGGTCGACGTGAAGGTCGAGCTCGTCTTCGGGTCGTACCATGACGTCGACTCGAGCGAGATGGCGTTCAAGATCGCGGGCTCGATGGCCATCAAGGACGCGGCGAAGAGCGCGCAGGCCGTCATCCTCGAGCCGATGATGAAGGTCGAGGTCGTCAGCCCCGACCAGTTCATGGGCGACGTGCTCGGCGACATCTCGTCACGGCGCGGCAAGATCGGGGGGATGACCCAGCGCGGCGAGGCCCAGGTGATCGGCGCCACCGTCCCGCTCTCCGAGATGTTCGGCTATTCCACGCGGCTCCGCTCGATGACGCAGGGGCGCGCCGTGTACTCGATGGAGTTCTCGCACTACGAGGAGGTCCCCAAGGCGAAGGCCGAGGAGATCATCTCGAAGCAGAAGTAAGGCAGGACCTCAGGTTGTAGGCTGCACGACCGTTCACCCGTTTCCCCACCTGTACCCTTTCTCTCTCAGGACGCATCACCATGGCCAAGGCAAAGTTCGAGCGGACCAAGCCGCACGTGAACGTGGGCACCATCGGCCACGTCGACCACGGCAAGACCACCACCACGGCCGCCCTGACCAAGATCTCGGCGGACAAGGGGTTCGGCACCAAGTACGTCGCCTATGACGAGGTCGCGAAGGCGTCCGAGTCGCAGGGGCGTCGCGATGCCACCAAGATCCTCACGATCGCGACCTCGCACGTCGAGTACGAGACCGCGAACCGTCACTACGCGCACGTCGACTGCCCCGGGCACGCCGACTACGTGAAGAACATGATCACGGGCGCCGCGCAGATGGACGGCGCGATCCTCGTGGTGTCGGCCGTCGACGGCCCGATGCCGCAGACCCGTGAGCACATCCTCCTGGCCCGCCAGGTGAACGTGCCCCGCATCGTGGTCTTCCTCAACAAGTGCGACCTCGTCGAGGACGCCGAGCTCCTCGACCTCGTCGAGCTCGAGGTCCGCGAGCTGCTCTCGAAGTACGGCTACGACGGGGACAACGCCCCGGTGATCCGTGGCGCCGCCGTGCGCGCGATCGAGGGCGACCAGAAGTGGATCGACAAGATCCAGGAGCTGTACGACGCGCTCGACACGTACATCCCGGAGCCGGTCCGCGAGGTCGACAAGCCCTTCCTCCTCCCGGTCGAGGACGTCTTCTCGATCACCGGCCGCGGCACCGTCGCGACCGGCCGTATCGAGCGTGGCAAGTGCAAGGTCGGTGAGGAGCTCGAGTTCGTGGGCTACAACTCCGACAAGAAGACGATCGTCACGGGCGTCGAGATGTTCCGCAAGCTCCTCGACGAGGGCTTCGCCGGTGACAACGTCGGTCTCCTCCTCCGCGGCATCGACAAGAAGGACATCGAGCGCGGCATGGTGCTCGCCAAGCCCGGCTCGATCAAGCCGCACACGAAGTTCCAGGCTGAGGTGTACGTCCTCACGAAGGAAGAGGGGGGCCGCCACACGCCGTTCTTCAAGGGCTACCGCCCGCAGTTCTACTTCCGCACGACCGACGTGACCGGCGCGATCGAGCTCCCCGCGGGGACCGAGATGGTGATGCCGGGCGACAACGTGCAGATGACGATCGAGCTCATCATCCCGATCGCGATGGAGGAGCAGCTCCGCTTCGCCATCCGTGAGGGCGGCCGCACCGTCGGTGCGGGCGTGGTGACCAAGATCCTCGCCTAACCAAGAACGGGAGGCGGACCGGCGGCGAGCGCCGCCGGTCCCCGCCTCCAGTGGAGACCTCATGGCTGGACGTATTCGCATCCGTCTCAAGGCATTCGATCACGCGGTGATCGACCAGGCCTCGGCGGACATCGTGCGGACCGCGGAGAGGACGGGGGCGCAAGTCTCCGGGCCGATCCCGCTCCCCACGAAGACGCAGCGGTGGACCGTGCTCCGGTCGCCGCACGTCGACAAGAAGTCGCGTGAGCAGTTCGAGCTCAAGACGCACAAGCGGGTGATCGACATCCTCGATTCCCGGGCCCAGACGGTGGACGCGCTGACGAAGCTCGATCTCCCGGCGGGCGTGGACGTCGAGATCAAGGTGGAATAGGGGCAGGGACCAGGTCTCAGGTCTCAGGTGACAGGAACGGCATCCGCTGATCCCTGACACCTCACCCCTGACACCTGACCCTGAGAGTCCTCCGGCCTCAACGGGCGCCGCATCCCGCGGTTCCGGGCCGTGACTAACCAAGTGAGAGTGGAATGATCGGAATCATTGGCAAGAAGCTGGGGATGACCCAGATCTTCGACGAGGCGGGGATGCAGATCCCCTGCACCGTGGTGGAGGCCACGCCGAATCCCGTCACGAAGGTCGTGACGCCGGAGCAGGCGGGGTTCGCCTCGGTGGAGCTCGGCTATGGCGCGCAGCGCACCGCGCGTGAGTCGAAGAAGGGGGAGCGCACGCCGAAGGGGCGTCGCGCGACGCAGGCGGAGCTCGGGCATGCGAAGAAGGCCGGCCTCGAGGCCGCGCCCGCGGTGCTCCGCTCCTTCCGGCTCGATGATGCGCCCGGGAAGGACGCCCCGGTGCCGACCTACGCGGTCGGCGACGTCGTGAAGGTCGACATCTTCGCCGTCGGCGAGATGGTGAAGGTGACCGGCACGTCGAAGGGGCGCGGGTTCCAGGGCGTGGTGAAGCGCTACGGCATCGGCGGTGGGCCGAACACCCACGGCAACACGAAGCACCGTCGGCCGGGCTCGGTCGGACCGGGCACCGATCCCTCGCGCGTCATCAAGGGGAAGAAGATGCCGGGCCACTACGGCGCCGCGCGTCACACGCAGGCCAACCTCCGCGTCGAGAAGGTCGACGCCGAGCGCAATCTGATCTACATCCGCGGTAGCGTCGCCGGCCCGACCAACGGGATCGTCCTCGTCCGCAAGCAGGGTTAACCGATGTCTGAGACGACCAACTTCGAGGCGGCGGCCTACACGGCGCTCGGCACCCCACGCGATCGCGTGGCGCTGCCGGGCACGACGTTCGACGGCACCGTCAACCTGCCGGTGATGCACCAGGCGGTGAAGGCGTACCTCGCCAACCAGCGCCAGGGCACGCACGCGACCAAGACCCGCCGCTGGGTGGTGGGTGGCAACCAGAAGCCGTGGAAGCAGAAGGGGACCGGCCGCGCCCGTCAGGGCTCGACCCGCGCCCCGCACTTCGTCGGCGGTGGCACGGTCTTCGGGCCGCAGCCGCGCAGCTATGAGCAGACCCTCCCGAAGGGCGTGAAGATGCTGGCGCGCAAGAGCGCGCTGAACGCCCGGGCCCGTGAGGGGGCGCTCCTCGTGATCGACCGCTTCGCCTTCGACAAGCCGAAGACGACGCAGGTCGCGCAGCTCCTCGCGCGCCTCGAGCTCCTCGGGCGCAAGGTCCTGATCCTCACCGACGGCCATCAGCCGATGGTGTACCTCAGCGGCCGGAACATCCCGAACGTCCGCATCTCGGCCTACAGCGATGTGACCACGTACGACGTGGTCTGGTCGGATGTGGTGCTCGTCGAGGCCGGCGCGATCGGCCAGACGCTCGCCCCGGTGACCGAGTCGGCGGCGGCCCCGGTGAAGGTGAAGAAGGCCCCGGCCAAGGCGAAGGCGCCGAAGCCCGAGGCGAAGGCGGCGGCGAAGGCGGCGCCGGCCAAGAAGGCGCCCGCGAAGCCGGCGGCGGCGAAGGCGGCCGCGAAGCCGGTGGCCAAGGCGGCGGCGAAGAAGGCGCCGGCCAAGAAGGCCGCCAAGAAGAAGGGGGAGTAACCGATGCCGACCATGATCCGCACCATCGTCCGTCCGCTCGTGACCGAGAAGACCTCGGCCGCGTATCAGGACCGTGGTGAGTACACGTTCGAAGTCCACCCGGACGCGACCAAGACCACCATCAAGGCGGCGATCGAATCGCTGTTCGGAGTGAAGGTCACGGGCGTCTGGACCTCGCAGCAGCGCGGCAAGCCCCGGCGGGTCGGGGGGAGCGCGGGGCTGCGTCCACGCTGGAAGAAGGCCATCGTGACGCTGAAGGCCGGCGACTCGATCGCGATCTTCGAGGGCTGATCACCATGGGTATCCGTCAATTCAAGCCGGTGAGCGCCGCGACGCGGTTCCGTTCCGTGTCGGACAACGACGTCATCACCCGCTCCACGCCGGAGAAGTCGCTGACCGAGCCGCTCAAGAAGAGCGGCGGACGCGACAATCACGGCCACATCTCGATGCGGCGCCTGGGCGGTGGCCACAAGCGCAAGTACCGCATCATCGACTTCAAGCGGAACAAGTTCGGCCAGGTCGCGACGGTCGAGCATATCGAGTATGACCCGAACCGCTCGGCGCGCATCGCGCTCGTCGTCTACGGCGACGGGGAGAAGCGCTACATCCTGCATCCCAAGGGGCTCGCCGTCGGCGATACCGTGGTGAGCGGGAAGGGCGCCGACATCCGCACCGGGAACGCGCTGCCGCTCCGTGAGGTGCCGCTCGGCACCGCGGTGCACAACGTCGAGCTCAAGCCGGGGAAGGGGGGCCAGATGGCCCGCTCCGCCGGGACGAGCGTCCAGGTCGTCGCGAAGGAGGGGGAGTACGTCACCCTCCGCATGGCGTCGACCGAGATGCGCATGGTGCACGGGGACTGCCTCGCCACGATCGGCGAGGTCGGCAACGCCGAGCATGAGCTCATCTCGTGGGGCAAGGCCGGCAAGACGCGCTGGATGGGGCGTCGCCCGAAGGTCCGTGGTGAGGTCATGAACCCAGTGGACCACCCGCACGGTGGCCGCACGCGCGGCGGCCGGAACGTGGTGAGCCCCTGGGGCAAGAAGGAGGGCGTCAAGACGCGCAACACCAAGAAGGCGTCGCAGCGTCTGATCGTCCGTGGCCGGAAGCGCGGCAAGGCCACGCAGAGCTAACCGGAGAACGACTCAATGGCACGCAGCATCAAGAAGGGCCCGTTCATCCAGGAAGCGCTGCTGAAGCGCGTACACCAGATGAACGCCAAGAGCGAGAAGAAGGTCGTGAAGACCTGGTCGCGCGCGAGCACGGTGATCCCCGAGTTCGTGGGGCACACCTTCGCCGTGCACAACGGGAACAAGTTCATCCCGGTGTACGTGACGGAGAACATGGTCGGGCACAAGCTCGGCGAGTTCGCCCCGACGCGCCTCTTCCGTGGCCATAGCGGCAACAACAAGACGGACAAGAAGGCGGCGCCCGCGGCGGCCCCGGCGAAGGGAGGCAAGTGACCATGACGGAAGCACGCGCGATCCAGCGCACGACGCGGCAGTCGCCCTACAAGATGCGGCTGGTCATCGACCAGATCCGTGGCTTGGGCGTGAATGACGCGCTGGCGATGCTGAAGTTCTCGAAGAAGCATGCGGCGACGCAGATCTCGAAGGTCCTCGCGTCGGCCGTGGCGAATGCCGAGCAGGCGGCGCGGACGGCGAACACCTCGCTCGACGTCGATGCGCTGTACGTGAAGCACGCGATCGTGAACGAGGGGCCGAAGCTCAAGCGGTGGACGCCGGCGGCCATGGGCCGGGCGACCCCGGTCATCAAGCGAACCAGCCACGTCGAGATCGTCGTGGCCGAGAAGGAAGGGCGATAATGGGACAGAAGACCAATCCGATCGGCTTCCGCCTCGGGGTGTCGCGGGACTGGCGCTCCACGTGGTTCGCCACCAAGGAGATCCCCGCGCTGCTGAAGGAGGACGCACTCCTCCGGAAGTATCTCAAGGCGCGCCTCGGGGGCGCGGCGATCGCGGACGTGACGATCGAGCGGAAGCCGGGGAAGGTGGTGGTGACGATCCACACCGGGCGTCCCGGCGTCGTGATCGGCAAGAAGGGGCAGGCGGTCGAGGAGCTCAAGACCGAGCTCCAGCAGCTGACGGGGAAGGAGGTCGGGGTCAACGTCGAGGAGATCAAGCGCCCGGAGATCGATGCGCAGCTCGTCGCGGACAACATCGCCGCCCAGCTCGCGCAGCGCATCTCGTTCCGTCGGGCCATGAAGAAGGCGGTGCAGGCGGCGATGCGGATGGGCGCCGAGGGCATCAAGGTGAAGTGCTCGGGCCGCTTGGGCGGCGCCGAGATCGCGCGGGTGGAGGGGTATCATGAGGGGCGCGTACCGCTCCACACCCTCCGCGCCGACATCGACTATGCGACCTCGACGGCGAAGACCACCTTCGGCACCATCGGTGTGAAGGTGTGGGTCTTCAAGGGCGAGATCGTCGAGGGGCGGCGTGGCAACACGTACTCCTCGGACGCGTAAGGAGACCTGACCGATGCTCGCACCGAAGCGCGTCAAGTTCCGCAAGATGTTCAAGGGTCGGACGACCGGGTTGGCCACACGTGGCGCGACCGTGGCGTTCGGGACCTTCGGGCTCCAGGCGTTGGAGCCGGGGTGGGTGACGGCCCGTCAGATCGAGGCCAGCCGCGTGGCGCTGACGCGTCACATCAAGCGCGGTGGCAAGGTCTGGATCCGGATCTTCCCCGATAAGCCGGTCACGAAGAAGCCGGCCGAGACCCGCATGGGCAAGGGCAAGGGATCGCCGGAGCTCTGGGTCGCGGTGGTGAAGCCGGGCCGCGTGTTGTTCGAGATCGAGGGCGTCTCCAAGGAGATCGCTCAGAAGGCGCTGGCGCTCGCCTCGGCGAAGCTCGGCGTCAAGACGAAGTTCGTGGCCCGTGAGGAGGCGTCGAGCGATGAAGGCTGAGGAGATCCGCAAGCTGACCGCCAGCGAGATCGAAGCGCGCGTGGCGGAGCTGGAGCGGGAGCGTTTCAATCTGCGCTTCCGCAGCGCGACCGAGCCGCTGAGCAATCCGCTCCGGCTGCGCACCATCCGGCGCGACATCGCCCGGCTGCAGACCGTACTCCGGCAGTTGACGGAGGCCGCGCGCTGACCGCGCGCGAGGAGACCTGATGGCAGAGACCGTGAAGAATGCCGCCACCGCCCGTCCGGCGCGAAAGACGCGCCAGGGGCTCGTGGTGAGTGACAAGATGGACAAGACCGTCGTGGTCGCGATCGAGCGTCGCGTGCCGCACCCGGTGTACGGGAAGATGGTGACGCGGACCAAGCGCCTGAAGGCGCACGACGAGCAGAACTCGGCGAAGGTCGGCGACACCGTCCGGATCGTCGAGACCCGCCCGCTGTCGAAGGACAAGCGGTGGCGGTTGCTCGAGATCGTCGAACGCGCGCGCTGAGGAACTGACCGATGATCCAACAGGAATCCGTAGTGAAGGTCGCGGACAACTCGGGGGCCAAGAAGGCCCTCGTGATCCGCGTCCTCGGCGGCACGCGCCGCCGCTATGCCGGCCTCGGCGACAAGGTCGTCGTGGCGGTGAAGGACGCGCTGCCGAACGGCACCGTCAAGAAGTCCGACGTGGCCAAGGCCGTCGTCGTCCGGACCGTCAAGGAGACCCGCCGGAAGGACGGGACCTATATCCGTTTCGACGAGAACGCCGTCGTCATCATCGATGACAAGGGCGAGCCGCGGGCGACGCGTATCTTCGGCCCCGTGGCGCGCGAGCTGCGCGAGAAGCGGTACATGAAGATCGTCTCCCTCGCCCCTGAGGTGCTCTGACATGCGCATCCTGACCTATCGCAAGACGCGCGGCCAGAAGAACGTCACGCGGCACGCCCGGAACGCCGAGCGGACCGCGATGCACATCACCCGCGGCGACACGGTGCGCGTGATGCGCGGCGACGACAAGGGGAAGGAAGGGAAGGTCATCCGCGTCCATCTCAAGACGGGGCGCGTGACGATCGAGGGGATCAACATCGTGAAGAAGCATCGTCGGGCGCGCACGGCCGAGGAGCAGTCGGGCATCATCGAGATGCCGGCCCCGGTCGCGGTGTCGAACGTGATGCTGCTCGACCCGAAGTCGGGGAAGCCGGTGCGCGTCCGCGCCCGGATCGATGCCGACGGCACGAAGGAGCGCGTCAGCGCCACGAGCGGGGAAGCGATCCCCGCCCGCCGCTGACCGAGGACTGAGACATGGCGACGACGAAGACGCAGGGCCAGAAGAAGGGTGGAGCCGGGGCGGGCGAGAAGCGCGCCTCGATGCTCCCGAAGGAGCACGCGGGGGCGGGGCAGCCGGCCCCGGCGCCGCGCCTCCACACCTACTACGTGCAGACCGTGCGCGCGCGGCTGATGCAGCAGTTCGGCCTCGGCAACCCGCATCAGGTCCCGACGCTCGAGAAGATCACGCTCAACGTCGGCATGGGCGAGGCGATCAAGCAGCCCAAGGTGCTCGACGCGATCGTCGATGAGGTGGCGACGATCACCGGGCAGAAGCCGATGCGCACGAAGGCGAAGAAGTCGATCGCGAACTACGGCCAGCGCGAGGGGCAGGAGATCGGCGTGGCGGTGACGCTGCGCGGGGCGCGCATGTGGGAGTTCCTCGATCGCTTCATCTCGACGGCGATCCCGCGCATCCGCGATTTCCGCGGGTTGAACACCCGCTCCTTCGACGGCCGGGGCAACTACAGCCTCGGGATCAAGGAGCAGATGATCTTCCCGGAGATCAACTACGATCTCGTGGAGCAGATCCACGGGATGGACATCACCTTCGTCACCACGACCGACCGGGACGACATCGCCTTCGCGCTCCTGCGCGAGCTCGGGATGCCGTTCCGTGGTGATGACAAGCCGATCGTCGTGCAGGGCTGAGGAGACCATGGCCAAGAAGAGCACCATCGAGAAGAACGAGCGGCGCAAGCAGCTGGCGGCGAAGCACGCCGCCAAGCGGCAGGCGCTCGCCGACACCGTCCGCAGCCCGAAGGCGTCGGACGACGAGAAGCGGGCCGCCCAGGTCGCGTTGCAGAAGCTGCCGCGCAACTCGGCGAAGGCCCGCGTGCGCAACCGCTGCCAGATGACCGGCCGCAGCCGCGCCTACATCTCGACCTTCGGGTTGAGTCGTATCGCCTTCCGCGAGATGGCGCTGCAGGGGTTGATCCCGGGCGTCCGCAAGGCGAGCTGGTAGCAGAGCTGGTAGCACCCACGGGAGCAGGCCCGCTCGCCCTCTGCGACGGGAACCACTCCTCGACTTCCTTCCAGGTCCGGCCGAGGCCGGAAACCAGAGGAGCACGAGACGTACCATGAGCATGACTGACCCGATCGCCGATATGCTCACGCGGATCCGCAATGCTGTCGGTTCGAAGCATCGCCGCGTGGACATCCCGGCGTCCAAGTTGAAGACCGAGATCGCCCGACTCCTCAAGGAGTCGAACTTCATCTCGGACTACAAGACCGTCGAGACCGAGGACGGGAAGAAGGTCCTCCGCGTGGCCCTCAAGTACGCCGGCGGCACGCCGGTGATCCGGGAGCTGCAGCGCGTCTCCTCGCCTGGCCTCCGGCGCTACGTCGGGGCGGGGGAGATCCCGCGCGTGCGCAACGGGCTGGGCGTCGCGATCCTGAGCACCTCGCAGGGGCTCATGACCGACCGGCAGGCGCGTTCCGCGCGGACCGGCGGTGAACTCCTCGCCTACGTCTGGTAAGGGGCCGCCGACATGTCACGTATCGGAAAGTTGCCGGTGACGATCCCGGCCGGTGTCACTGTCACGCTGCAGGGGAACACGGTCCATGTGAAGGGCCCCAAGGGGGAGCTCTCGCGGACGATCAACCCCGACCTCACGGTCACGATCGATGGGAGCACCCTCACGGTGACGCGCCCCTCGGACGAGCCGATGCACAAGTCGCTCCACGGGCTCTCGCGCACCCTGATCGCCAACATGGTGGAAGGGGTCTCGAAGGGCTATTCGAAGCAGCTCGAGATCTCGGGCGTCGGCTTCAAGGCGGAGGTGAAGCCGTTCGGGCTCCAGCTCGCCCTGGGCTTCTCGCACCAGATCCAGGTGAAGGCGCCGGCGGGGATCAAGCTCTCCGCGCCGCAGCCGACGCAGGTCGTGATCGAGGGCGTGGACAAGGAGAAGGTGGGCCAGGTCGCGGCGGAGATCCGGTTGCTGCGTCCCCCCGAGCCGTACAAGGGCAAGGGGATCAAGTATGCGGGCGAGATCATCCGGCGGAAGGCCGGTAAGGCGGGAGGTAAGTAATGCCTGGGAAGCGAGTACCGAAGACGCGGGCCGGACTGCGTGCCCGTCGTCACATCCGCGTGCGGGCGAAGGTGTCGGGCACGGCCGAGCGGCCGCGTCTGGTGGTCTTCCGTTCGCTCAAGCACATGTCGGCGCAGTTGGTGGACGATGTGCGTCAGCACACCTTGGTGACGGTGACCGATGCGGGGCTCACCGGGAAGAAGACGGAGAAGTCGACCGAGGTGGGGAAGCGCATCGCCGAGCGGGCGAAGGAGGCGGGGATCACGAAGGTCGTGTTCGACCGCGGGGGATACCAGTATCACGGCCGCGTGAAGGCGGTGGCCGACGGCGCCCGCGAAGGCGGGTTGGAGTTCTAAATGGCTGAGACGACAGGTGGTATGGGGGCGCCGGGTGGGCGCCGTGGGGGTCCTGGTGGCGGTCGCGGACGCGGCGGCCCGGGCGCGGGCCGTGGTGGTCCGGGCGGCGGGCGCGGCGGGCCGGGCGGCGGACGTGGCCCCGGTGGCCGTGACGGGGGTCGTGGCGGGCGCGATGGCGGCCGCGGCGGGGCGCCGGGCCAGGAGCGCGAGGGGTCGGATCTCCTCGAGAACGTGATCGCCATCAATCGCGTCGCGAAGGTCGTGAAGGGCGGCCGGCGCTTCTCCTTCAACGCGCTCGTGGCCGTCGGCGACGGGCAGGGGAAGGTGGGCGTGGCGACGGGGAAGGCGAATGAGGTGTCGGAGGCGGTCCGCAAGGCCGTCGACGGGGCGCGTCGCCGCATGGTGACCATCCCGATGACGGGGGCGACGATCCCCCACGAGATCGTGGGCAAGCATGGGGCCGGCGAGGTCCTGATGAAGCCCGCGGCGCCCGGTGCCGGCGTGATCGCCGGTGGCGCGGTGCGCGCGATCCTCGAGTGCGCCGGGATCCACGACATCCTCACGAAGTCGCTGGGCTCGACCAATCCGCACAACATGGTGCTCGCCGCGCTCGACGGGTTGCAGCACCTGACGACGGTGGAGCAGATCGCGCGCGAGCGCGGGGTCGAGGTGGCCTCGCTCCCGTACAAGTCGCGCGCCAAGTCGAAGGAGGCCGTGTAACATGCCGCGCACCTTCGTCTGGCACCGCACGCGCGGGCCAAAGCACACCGAGCCGAACACGCTGACCTCCGGGAAGGTCCGGATCACGCAGGTCCGGTCCGGGATCGGACACAACCAGAAGATGAATGACACCCTGCAGGCCCTCGGCCTGCGTCACCACCAGGCGTCGGTGGTGCATCAGGATTCGCCCGCGCTCCGTGGCATGATCAAGCGCGTCCGGCACCTGGTGACCGTCACGCCGGTGGAGGAATAACCGAATGAGCGACGAGAAGATCACCCTCTCGACCCTGGCGCGGACGCCGGGGTCGCACCGGAACCGGAAGCGCCTCGGGCGCGGCCCGGGCTCCGGGACCGGCAAGACGTCGGGCAAGGGCCACAAGGGCATCAAGGCGCGCGCGGGCCATCATGGTCCGGGCGGCAACAAGCCGCACTTCGAGGGCGGGCAGATGCCGCTCACGCGGCGCGTCCCGAAGCGCGGCTTCACCAATCCCTTCCGTGAGGCGGCCCAGGTGGTCGGCCTCGACGATCTCGCGCGCCTCACCGGCAGCGAGGTGACGGTCGAGACCCTCGCGGCGGCGGGGCTGGTGCGCGCGTCGGCGGGCCCGGTCAAGCTCCTCGCCAATGGCGAGATCGCCCGGGCGGTCACCGTCCGTGGCATCAAGGTCAGCGCCACCGCGCGCGAGAAGGTCGTCGCGGCCGGCGGGACGGTCGAGGCCTAACCGATGGCACAGGGGAACGCGCTCGGCGCGCTGGGCAACATCCGTAGCACGCCGGAGCTCTGGCAGAAGATCACCTTCACCTTCCTGATCCTGTTGGTCTACCGGGTCGGGTCGCATGTGACGGCGCCGGGCGTGGACGTGAACGCGATGATCGCGTTCTTCCAGCAGAACCAGGGCGGCGGGCTCCTCGGGCTCTACGACCTCTTCGTCGGCGGGAACCTCTCGCGCTCGACGATCTTCGCCCTGGGCATCATGCCCTACATCTCGGCCAGCATCTTCATGCAGATCGGCGCGGCGGTGATCCCGACGCTCGACAAGATGCAGAAGGACGAGGAGGGTCGGAAGAAGATCACGCAGTGGACGCGCTACTTCACCGTCGCCCTGGCGGCGGTGCAGGCGTACGGCTACGCGCTCTTCACGGCCGGCGTCACCGGGGCGGTGGTCAATCCGGGGACGAGCTTCACCTTGCAGATGGTGCTCTTCCTCACCACGGGCGCGCTCTTCGTCATGTGGCTCGGGGAGCAGATCACCGAGCGCGGCCTCGGCAATGGCGCCTCGCTGTTGATCTTCTTCTCGATCGTCGAGCGGTTCATCCCGTCGATCGGGAGCGCCTTCGGCTTCGTGAGCACGGGGGCGGTCTCGCTCCTCTCGCTCCTCGCCATGACGGCGGTGATGATCGGCGTGGTGGCCGGGGTGGTCGCGATCACCCTCGCGGCGCGCCGCATCGCCATCCAGATCCCGCAGCGCACGATGGCCAAGGGGCGGCAGCGCGAGGCGGCGAAGAACTTCATCCCGCTCCGGCTCAACTCCGCCGGCGTGATGCCGATCATCTTCGCGCAGTCGCTGATCGTCGTCCCGGGCGCCATCGCGCAGTTCTCCGGGAACCAGGCGTTGGCGAACGTCGCCGACTACCTCGCGCCGGGGACCTGGCTCTACTTCGTCCTCTCGGCCGTCCTGATCGTCTTCTTCACCTACTTCTACACCGCCATCATCTTCAACCCGGCGGACGTGGCGGAGAACCTGAAGAAGCAGGGGGGCTTCATCCCGGGGATCAAGCCGGGGGCGAAGACCGCCGATCACATCCAGGACATCGTCACGCGGATCACCCTCCCGGGGGCGATCTTCCTGACCTTCATCGCCCTCCTCCCGATCTGGCTCGCGGACCTCTTCGCGGTGCCGTTCCAGTTCGGTGGGACCTCGCTCCTCATCGTGGTCGGCGTCGCGCTCGACACGATGGCGCAGGTCCAGCAGCATCTCCTGCTTCGGAAGTATGACGGCTTCATGAAGAAGGGCCGGGTCCGGTTCCGTGGGCGGAACGCGGGTGTCGGCGGCTTCTGAACCACTGAGATGATCGTCGTCCTGCTCGGCCCGCCGGGCGCTGGCAAGGGAACCCAGGGGGAGCGGATCGCCGCCGCCCTCGGGGTCCCCAAGCTGGCAACCGGCGATGTGCTTCGGGCCGCGGTGAAGGCGGGGACGCGCCTCGGCCTCGAGGCCAAGGCCTTCATGGATCGCGGGGATCTCGTCCCCGACGTCGTGATCCTCGGGATCATCAAGGAAGCGCTCGCGCAGCCCACCTACGCGAAGGGGGCGATCCTCGACGGGGTGGTGCGCACGGTGCCGCAGGCCGAGGGTCTTGCCGCGGCCACGAAGGAGCTCGGCACGCAGGTCGATGTGGTGCTGACCTTCGACATCGCGGATGAGGTGCTCGTGGAGCGCCTCTCCGGCCGCACCACCTGCGATCAGACGCAGAAGCCCTTCACCGGGCTCCAGCCGGGGACGCGGTGCCCCGATCAGTGCGGCGGCACCCTCGTGCGCCGCGCCGACGACGAGCCGGAGGCGGTCCGCAATCGCCTCCGCGTCTATCAGGCGCAGACCGCCCCCGTGCTCGACTGGTACGTCGCGCAGGGCGCGAACGTGCAGCATATCGACGCCGTCGGCGCCTTCGACGCCGTCACGGCGCGGGCGCTCGCCGCCGTCGGTCGGTGATCCAGCTCAAGAGTCCGCGCGAGATCGAGACGATGGCGGCGGGCGGGCGGATCCTCGCCGCCACGCATCGCCATATCCGGGCCGCCATCGCGCCGGGGATCACGACCCTGGAGATCGACGCGATGGTGGAGGCCTTCATCCGCTCCCATCCCGGCGCGACCCCATCGTTCAAGGGCCTCTACGGCTTCCCGGCCTCCGCCTGCATCTCGATCAACGAGGAGATCGTGCACGGGATCCCCTCGCCGCGCCGCATCCTGGCCGCCGGGGACATCGTCACCGTCGACATCGGTGTGCACTTCGGTGGCTTCCACACCGACTCGGCGTGGACCTACGCGGTCGGGGAGCTCCTCCCCGAGACGCAGCGCCTCCTCGACGTGACGGAGCGCTCCCTCTTCGCCGGGATCGAGGCGGCGCGCGTGGGGAACCACATCGGCGACATCGGGCACGCGGTGGAGGAGGTCGTGAAGCGTGCGCGGTACACCGTGGTGCGCGACCTCGTCGGCCATGGCGTGGGGACGAGCATGCATGAGGAGCCGCAGGTCCCCAACCACGGCAAGCCGAAGCGCGGGGCCAAGCTCCAGGTGGGGATGACGATCGCGATCGAGCCGATGGTGAATGCGGGGGGTGCCGCGACGCGGACCCTCGCCGACAAATGGACGATCGTCACCCTCGATGGCGCGCTGAGTGCGCACTTCGAGCACACGATCGCCATCACGGCCGAGGGGCCGCGGATCCTCACGACGCTCGACTAGGCGAGCGTCGGTTACGCGAGCTGCCGCTCCACCGCGGCGGTCGCCCGCGCCGCATCGGCGGCACAGCGCGCCACGAGATCCTGCGCCTCCGTCGCGAGCGGAGCCCCCGCCGCGCGATCGGGCATCGCCACCACATTGATCCGCACGTTGTACGCCGCCCCGCGACAGGCGGCCTCGGCCATCAGCGCCGCGACCCCGGCATCGCTCGCCGCGTTGGTATTCCCCTGCTCGGCGCAGGTGGCGGCGAGCGCGGCGACCTCGGCGCAGCAGCGCGCCGTCTCGAGCGGGGTCATCGCGGCGCCGACCAATGCGGCCTGGATCGCGGCCTCGCGCGCCGTCTGCTGCTCGGGCGTCTCCTTCGGCAGCTGATACGCCGCGCTCACGCCGGCGTAGGCCTGCGCATCCTCCACACGGAGCTCGCCGAGCCGTCGCACGAGCGTCGCGGCGCGAATCGCGATCTCCTGCATCTCGGCATCGACGGCGGCGTACTTCTTCTTCCCCACCGTGAGTCCCGCGACCATCTGCGCAAGAGCGGCGCCGAGGGCCCCGGCATGCGCGGCGACGGAGCCACCGCCGGGGACCGGCGCGCTCGAGGCGACCTCGCCGACGAACCCCGCGAGGGAGACGCCACCGGAGGCCGCGGTGCGGACCTGACGCTCGAGCACGAGATCGGGGGAGTAGGTGCGCCAGCGGAGATGCCGCGCTGCCGTCTCGAAGAGGGCACGCTCGGGGACGAGCCCCACCACCTCGCTCCACGTGGGCGTCACGCCGAGCGCCTCGGCCTCCATCCTCACCATCTCGTAGGCGCGGTGGAGCGGGGTCGCGTCGAGGTCGACGAGATTCATCGAGACCTGCGCCTGGCCATCGACCTCGAGACCGAGTCCCTTCACGCCTTTGAGTCCACCCGAGGAGCCACGCACCGCCTTGGCGACCGCTTTGGCGACGGCGAGGTTCTCCTTCCCGCCGAGGTAGACGTTGAAGGCGACGAGGAAGGGACGCGCCCCGATCACGGTCGCTCCCGCGGTGGGATGGATCGCGTTGGGGCCGAAGTCAGGGACGCGGGAGGGATCGGTGCCGATCGCGGTCCTCGCCCCCTCGAACTCCCCACGCCGGATATCGGCGAGGTTCACGCGGTCGGGGCGTGCGGCGGCGCGCTCGTAGAGGAAGACCGGGATCGCGAGCTCCTTCCCGACACGCTCGCCGAGGGAGCGCGCGAGGGCGATGCAATCCTCCATCGAGGTCCCCTCGAGGGGGATGAAGGGGCAGACGTCGGTGGCGCCGAGGCGCGGGTGCTCGCCCTGATGGGTAGTCAGATCGATGAGCTTCGCGGCGGTCGCGATCCCGGCGAAGGCGGCGTCAGCGGCCGAGCTCACCGGGGCGACGAAGGTGACCACGGTGCGATTGTGCGAGGGATCGCTCGAGACATCGAGGACGACCGTGCCAGGGACGCCGGCGATGGCGTCACGGATGGCGGCGATGACCTCGGGGCGACGGCCCTCGGAGAAGTTGGGGACGCACTCGACGAAGGACATGCGGGATCAGGCGGGAGGTGGGACGACGGGAGTGGGGGAGTGCAGGGGGTCGTGCAGCCGCTCACGCAGCCAAGGATGCATCACCGGATTCCCAGCGAGGATACTGCTCGGCTGCGTCGGATCCAGCGGTTCGCCATCGACGGTGGAGACGATCCCGCCCGCTTCGGTGACCAGGAGCATCCCGGCGGCGAAGTCCCATGGCGAGAGCCTCGTCTCCCAGTAGGCCTCGACGCGGCCGGCGGCGACACTTGCGAGGTCGAGGCTCGCCGCGCCAGCGCGTCGCACATCAGGGACCCCCGAGATCACGCGGGCCAGCTGGAGCTGGTAGAGCGGGAGGTCGTGCGGGTCCTTGGCGGGAAACCCTGAGGCGATCAGGGCGCGCGGCGGGTCGGTGATGGTGGAGACGCGGCAGGGGCGGCCATCCACCAAGGCCCCGGCGCCGAGGGTCGCGGTGAAGCGCTCGTTCCGCGGCACCTGGAGGACCACCGCGGCCACCGGATGGCCGTCCTCGAGCACGCCGATCGAGACCGCGTACTCGGGGAATCCGTGCAGGAAGTTCGTGGTCCCATCCAGGGGGTCGATCACGACGCAGAGCCCCCGGCGGGCCTCGGCCCCGGCGCTCGATGCCGACTCCTCGGCGAGGATGGTGACGCCGGGAAGGGCGGGGCGGAGGAGCGCGAGGATCGCCGCCTCGGTGCCGAGGTCGACCTCCGAGACGAAGTCCCCTGGCCCCTTGGACTGCCAGTCGATCGTCCCGAGGCGGCCCGCCCCCTCACGGATGATCGCGGCCCCTGCCTCGGCGGCCCGCGTGATCAGGTCGAGGAGCGCCCTGCGCTCCCGTTGAATGCCCATTGGTCGTCCCGTACCTTCCGGTGATGGCACGCATCTTCAGCGGGATCCAGCCCTCGGGCGAGCTCCACATCGGCAACTACCTGGGAGCGGTCAAGAACTGGGTCGCGCTGCAACACGAGCAGGAGTCGTTCTTCTGCATCGTAAACTATCACGCCATCACCGTCCCTTACACGCCCGATGCGCTGCGACGGCGGACGCGGGAGATGGCGATCTCCCTCCTCGCCTCCGGGCTCGACCCAGCCAAGGCGACGGTCTTCGTCCAGTCCGACGTCCCCGAGCACACTGAGCTCGCCTGGATCTTCAACACCATCACCCCCTTGGGGGAGCTCGAGCGACAGGTCCAGTTCAAGGACAAGGCGAGCAAGCAGGAGCAGGTGATGGCGGGGCTGCTCAACTATCCGGTGCTGCAGGCGGCGGACATCCTCCTCTATCGCGCCGACATCGTCCCGGTGGGAGAGGATCAGGTGCAGCACCTCGAGCTCTCGCGCGTGGTGGCCCGCAATTGGAATGCGCGCTTCTCGCCTGAGGTGCCCTACTTCCCCGAGCCGCAGCCCCGCCTCACCCCGACGCGTCGCATCGTCGGGCTCGATGGGCAGGCGAAGATGTCGAAGTCGCTCGGGAACACGATCGGGCTCCTCGATCCGCCGACGGTCGTCTGGGAGAAGTTGCGTCCCGCCGTCACCGACGAGGCGCGGCTCCGCAAGACCGACCCCGGTGAGCCGGAGCGGTGCAAGACGATCTACCAGCTCCATCGTGCCTTCTCCCCTGCGGCGGTGGTGGCGGAGGTGGAGGCCAAGTGCCGCGGGGCGCAGTGGGGCTGCATCGAGTGCAAGAAGGTCCTGCACGAGCATCTCACCGCCGAGTTGGCGCCGATCCAGGAGCGGGCGGCCGCGCTCGCGGCCGAGCCTGCGCAGGTCGATGCGCTCCTCGCCGGCGGGGCGCACCGCGCGCGCACCGTCGCACGCGAGACGATGACCACGGTGCGCGAACGGATGGGACTCGCATGACGAAAGCCCTCGGCGGGATCCTCGCGCCGGTCACCACCCCCTTCGTCTCCGGGAGCGAGGGGGTCGATCTCGACGGCTTCGCCGCGAACCTGACGGCGCATCTCGCCGATGGCCTCGATGGCATCGTCGTCGCGGGCTCCACCGGGGAGGCGGCGCTGCTGACCGAGGAGGAGCGCGCTTCGTTGCTCACGGTGGCGCGCGATCGCGTGCCGCGGGAGCGGTGGCTCGTGATGGGAACGGGTGCGGAATCCACGAAGCAGTGCATCGCGCGCTGCGTCCATGCGGCCTCGGCGGGCGCTGATGCCGTGCTCGTCGTGGCTCCGCACTACTACGCCAATGCGATGACGGTCGAGGCGCTCCGTGCGCATTACCTCCGCGTGGCCGATGCCTCGCCGGTGCCGGTGATCCTCTACAACATCCCGAAGTACATGCACTTCGCGTTGAGCGCGGCGTTCGTGGTGGAGATGGCGGCCCATCCGAACGTGATCGGGATCAAGGACAGCTCCGGCGATCCGGAGATGCTCGCGGGGTTCCTGCGCGCGCAGGGGGAGGACTTCACCGTGCTCACCGGGAATGGGACCGTCTTTCACGAGGCACTCGGCGCGGGTGCCCGCGGGGGGATCCTCGCCGTCTCCACCTTCGCGGCGGCGCGTACGCGGGCGGTGCTCGCGGCGCATCGCGCCGGCGATGCCGCGGCGGGCGCCGCGGCGCAGGCGCAGCTCAAGCCGTTGGCGCAGGGCATCGTCGGTCAGCTCGGGGTGCCGGGGGTCAAATACGCCCTGGATGTCGTCCGACGGTGCGGCGGCATGCCGCGGCTCCCGTTGTTGCCGCTCGACGCCGAGGGGCGTGCGACCGTCGACGCCTTGCTCGCCTAGGCGTCACCGGTCGTTGACGCTCGCGTCCCGATGACCACGCCGCTCCACCTCCGCACCCTCGGGGACTTCGTCCTCGAGCGCACACACGAGGACGGGTCGACCGAGACGGTCTATCGCGCGGGGAAGCTCCTCGCCCTCCTCCTGCATCTCACCATCCGCGGGGAGACCCCGCAGCGGCGCGCCGAGCTCGCCGATCTCTTCTGGGGGGATGAATCACCGGACAAGGGGCGCGCCTCGCTCCGCCAGGCGATCGCCTCGCTGCATCGGCTCTTGGGGGAGTCCGCTCTTGTCGCCACCCGGGAGACGGTGCAGTTGGTGACCGGGGCGGTGGTCACGGATCGTGAGCGGTTCACCACGGCGGTCCAGCGGCGCGACGTCGATGGGGTGATGGCATCCTACCTCGGCGCCTTCCTTGCGAACGAACCGCGGGTCGGGGCGGAGTTCGAGCGGTGGGTGGGGGCGGAGCGGATGCGGCTCCGGCGGGTCTACCTCGAGGTCATGGAGGGCGCGGTCTCGGCGGCGTTGCGCGCCGGTGAGGTGACGCGCGCGACGGAGCTGGCCCGCGCGGTCCGGGCTGCCGAGCCGGAGGAGGTGGATGGCGTCCGACTGCTCTTCGACGCGCTCGGGGCCGGCGGGCGACGCTCCGATGCGCGCCGCGTGATCGAGGCGTTCGCCGATCAACTCGGACAGACCGAGGAGACCCTTCCGAGCGAGTTGGCCCAGCGGCTCGAGCGCGTGCGCGATGTGCGCGACCCGGCGCCGCGCGATCCGGAGGGCTTGCTCGACGCCGCCGCCCTCGGAGGGCTCGGGGCCGATCTCGTGGGGCGCGATGAGACGCTGGCTGAGCTGATCGCGGCGGCGGAACAGGCGCGCCTGGGCACGCCGCGCTCGATCATGCTCGTGGGGGTCTCGGGATCGGGCAAGAGCCGCGTCCTCGACGAATTCGAGGCGCGGCTCCGCTTGCGTGGGGCCCGCTCCGCGCGCGTCCGGTTCCTCCCCGCGATGCGGACCGTCCCCTTCGCGGGGTTGGCGGAGATCGTCCGGTCCCTCGCCACCCTCCCCGGGGCGCTCGGGGTGAGTGCCGCCACCGCCGCGACCCTGGTGGAGTTCCTCCCGGAGTTGCGGAGCGAGTTCCCGGCCGCGGAGACCACGGCACTCGGGGACGCGGATCGGCGCCGGCGGCGACGGGAGGCGCTCCTTGACCTCGTGGCGGCGGTCGCGGAACGCCGAGCGATCTCGGTCCTCATCGACGACGCCCAGCATGTGGATGCCGAGACCCTTGCCGTGCTCCGCGCGATCCCGCGCCTGCGCGAGGTTCGCCTTCTCTTCCTGTTGGCGGCGTGGACCCCGATCCTCGACGGGACCGATGGGGTCGAGGTCCTGGACCTCCCCCCACTCTCCGCCGCATCGATCCGCGAGCTCCTCTCGCGCGTGGCCCTGTGGAGTGCGGTGGGGTGGGAGGCCCCATTCCTCGATCGGCTCGCCGAGATCGCTCGCGGCCTGCCGCAGGTCGTGATCCAGGTCGTGCGGACCCTCCTCGCCGACGGCGTGCTGCGCCTCGAGGGAGGCGCCTGGACCATCGGCGATCCCGACCGCCTACTCGCCCTGTTGGACGACGCGCAGGCCCGCTCCACCGAGCTCGCGGGACTCACCGACCTCGACCGTCTCCTCCTCCGCATCATCTCGGTCTGGGGACGGCCGATGCCCGACCTGGCGCTCCGGGGGATCGCCCAGGGTCTCTCCTTGGCGGCGTCCGATGCGGCCTGCAGCGGTGCGCTCGATGGGCTGGAAACCCGTGGGCTCGTCATCGCGCGGGGCGGGACGTGGGCCATCGCGCACGACACCGTCGGCGAGGCCCTGCGCTTGGCCGAGGCGTCGGAGGATCGGGAGGCGGCGCGGCGAACGGTGGTCCTCTGGTGGGTCGCGCAGCCGTCCGTCGATCTCCCGACGCTCGAACATCTCGTCCTCCTCTGTGCGGAGGGGGACGACCTCCCGTTGGCGCGTCAGGCGGTGGCGACGCTGACGCGCGATGCGCGGTGGCGGCGAGCGCAGCGGCTCTCAGCTCCCCGGCTGGCGAACCGCTTGGCGGTGGCCGCGGGCCGTCCGGACTGGGAGGCCTCGCTCTTCGGTGCCATGGGGTGGCTCGCGCGGCGGTCGCGGGTCGAACTCGCCTGGTACTCCGCGGCCGCCGCGCTGGGGGGCTCCGCCCTCCTCGCCGCTGTGGCCCTCTTCTGGCCACGGCTGCGCGTCGAGGTCGAGCCCCTCGGCGAAGCCTATCCGTTCTATCGCCTGGGGACGTTGCAGGTGCAACCACGGGTCGGCGTCTACAACGGGTTCGGGCGTCGATTGCGCATCGCGGGCCAGGTGCGGGTCGAGGGACAGCCGGGGACGCGCCTCATCGGCGACACGATCATCGACATCGAGGACGGCCACGCTCAGTTCCAGCGCTTATCGCTGGTTGATTTCGCCACGGATTCTTCCGGGGGCGGGTTCGTTCCCGTCCAGCAGCGCCTCCGGTTCACGGGGTCAGGGCTGATTCTTGGTACGTCGAGCGTGATTCATGGGATGATCGGTCCCCTCCAGGAGGGGATCCGCATCATTCGCGCGGAGATCAATGGGCAGGCACTCGACTCCTCGCTCGTCGCACGCGTCCCCGTCGGTACGCCGCTCAAGGTCGAGCTCACTTTCTCGTACACCACCTCGAATACCACCGCGAACTACGTCGTCGGGGCTGGTCCCACGTGGCTCGATCCGGCGACTTCGGTGATCCGCATCGCGGGGCTCCCGCGGCCGATCGTCGATGCCTGGCAGACCGTCGAGTTCGAGGTGCCGGCGGCGATGCGTCCCGGGCACCACCATATCATCATCGTCTTTCGGGCCGAAGACTCCGTGGAGCACCTGTTCTCCGCCACCAATTGGGCGGCGGGGCTTCCGGTTTGGGGCGATGGGAACGATCTCGTGACCGCCCTGACGAAATCGGAGGTTCAGACCCTCCGTCGGGATGGGGTGATCCAGTATCGTGGGTACATGATGCGCCGGTACCTGACGCAACAGGCGCAGGGGACCTTCGGTGGGCGTCGCCTCATCCGCTACTACGAGCCGGACCAGAACGTGCCGACCCCACTCCAGGGCGCCGCGATCGAGATCGACTTCGTCGAGCCGGGGCGCTGACCCTCAGGACGGAGCCTCAGCGCCGCGCACCATTCGGTGCCAGCTGCCCGAGGCGCTCCCGGACCCCATCGAGGGAGCCCCCGAGGGCCCATCCCGCCTGACGTTCGAGGAGAAGCCCTTCGCGCAGGAGGGTCGCGAGGAGATGGAGGATGCGACGCGGGATCCCGCCGCTGGCGCCGAGCAATCCATCCACCAGGCCGTCGCCCCACGGGGTCTCGGGGAGGCGCGCCAGTTCGTCGACCATCTGTCGGACGCCGTCCCTCCGGAGCGGGGTGAGGACGATGGGGGGTGAGGGGACCCTGGAGGGGATGGCGTGGGAGGGGGCCGAGACGACGGCGAGAAGGCCGCGTGGGCGCTGGTCGTCGAGGGCGGAAAGCACCGCCTGGAGCTCACGCCCATCGTACTGCTCCGCATCGTCGATGAGGAGGAGGAGGGGGCCTTCCGCCGTGATGGCCACGGCGAGATCCAAGACCGCCTCGGCGGCTTCGCCATTCATGGGGTGCAGCGTGCCGCGCGCCAACCGCTCGACCATCGGGGCATATCGGGGGTCGAGCCCGGCGGCCCCGCGCAGGGCGCTCAGCGCGACCGCGAGGTCCCGGCAGCAGGAGGTCGGGAGCCCAGGGACCGCATCCGTCGGCGTCAAGGAGACCGCCCGGAATCCGTTGGGGGTCGCGCGGAGGGCGAGTTCACGGAGGAGGTGGGAGCGACCGATGCCCGAGGGCCCGGTCACCCAGAGCACCCCGCCTTCCTGGGCGGTGGTCGCGAGGCGCCGCTGCAGCGCCCGGAGGGCCTCCTCGTGGAGGGAGGGGGGGCGGAGCTGGGGGGCCGCCGCGCCCGTGGTCAGGCGCTGCCGAAGGGCGGTGAGCCGCGCGGTCTCCGTGGGATCGGCGGGGGCGCCCCGCTGTAGGGCGCGCAGCTCCTGGAGATGGCGCTCGAAGGCCGCCCCCTCCCCCTGACGCGCATCGAGCTCCAGTTGGATCCAGAGGAGGTCCACGGAGGTGGGGAGGAGTCGACGGACGGTCGGCACGGCCGTCTGGAGCATGGCGAGCATGGCGCTGGAGGCCTCGGGTGACCAGGAGGCCCGGATCAACCCCTCGAGGCGCTGATCTATTTGAAGACGATACCGCTGGAGCCATTCCCGGAGAGCCGGGCCGGCGACATCGAGGGTCTGACCGAACGGGGTCGCCATGAGGTCCAACGCACCGGCGAGGTCCCCGCCGTCGAGGCGCTGAGCGGCCTCGACCACGTCGAGGGCGACGGGGAGGCGCAGATAGAGCCGACCGGTCCGGTCCTCGACCGCCGCCGCCCCGAGGGCGCGCCGCAGTCGGAAGAGCGCCTGGCGGAGGCTGTTGGAGCCGTTGGCCTCCGAGGTGTCGGGCCAGAGGAGGCTCCGAACGGTCGTGCGGGGGATGCCCGCCTCCCCAGCGAGGGCGAGGAGGACCAGGAGGGCGCCGGGCTTCTCCCCGACCGGGACCGGGACCTCGCGCGTGCTCCTTTCATCCGTTCTGGCGATCCGGAGTCCAGGGAAGGTCTCGATCCGGAGCGGGGCGGATGGGGTATCGAGAGTCGGCTTCACGCGACCGAATCTTGTTACCGGTCGTTATACCTCCGTGAAAATTACGGCCTTGCATAGTCTGGATGCATTTTGACGAAACGTTAACGGCAGGAAGTGCCCGAAATAACGAATGACCTCTTAGAAAACTCGTTGTGCGACTCTGACATGACCATTAGATTCCACCAACGCCCCGAGAAGCCCGGGGCGTTTTTTTGTGCCCATCACTCGCCCTCGGAGCCCCGCGCGATGTTCGATACCTCGACCCGTACCATCGTCATCGTCGGCGCGCAGTGGGGGGATGAGGGGAAGGGGAAGCTGGTCGACGTCTTGGCCGAGCGCGCCGACTGGGTGGTCCGCTACCAGGGGGGCGCCAACGCCGGTCACACCGTCCATGTCGGTGACGAGTCGACGGTGCTCCATCAGGTCCCAAGCGGGATCCTGCACCCGGGGGTGCGCTGCGCCATCGGGAATGGGGTGGTGCTCGATCCCGAGGGGATGTTCGAGGAGGTCGATGGCCTGGTCGCGACGGGGGTCGATGTCGCGGGGCGGCTCTACCTCTCCGATCGGGCGCATCTCGTGATGCCGTATCACAAGCTCGTAGACAAGGAGAGCGCGGCGAGCAAGGCGATCGGGACCACGGGGCGGGGGATCGGCCCGGCCTACGAGGACAAGGTCGCGCGGCGGGGGATCCGCGTGCTCGATCTTCGGCACCCCGCGCGCCTGCGCGCGCTCGTGGAGAAGGGGACGGAGCACGCCAACCAGATCCTCGCTGGGTTCGGGTCGAGCAAGCGGGCCGACGCCGAGTTCACCCTGGCCGCACTCGAGCGAATCGCGCCGCGGTTGCTGGCGGTCGCGGAGGATGTGGGGCTCGCCATCAGTCGCGCGCAGCGACAGGGCGCGGCCGTGCTCCTCGAGGGGGCTCAGGGCTCGCTCCTCGATGTGGACCATGGGACCTATCCCTTCGTGACCTCGTCGAACACCACCGCGGGTGGGGCGGCGATCGGGGTCGGGATCTCGCCGCGCAGCATCGATGCAGCGCTCGGCGTGGTGAAGGCCTACACGACCCGCGTGGGCGCCGGCCCCCTCCCCACCGAGTTCGACGAGGGGTTCGGGGACCATGTCCGGACGCTGGGCAATGAGTTCGGTGCGACGACGGGGCGTCCGCGGCGGTGCGGGTGGTTCGATGCCGTGGTGGTGCGCTACGCGGTGCGCGTGAACGGATTGACGGGGCTCGCCATCACCAAGCTCGATGTGCTCGACACCATGGATCGGATCGGCCTCTGCACCGGGTACCGGGTCGAGGGGGAGGTGATGACCGAGTTCCCTGGCGATCTCGCCGATCTCGAGGGGATCGAGCCGGTGTATGAGTGGTTCGACGGGTGGCGCACGTCGACCGCCGAGGCGCGGTCGCTCGCCGATCTCCCGACGGCGGCCCGGGCGTACCTGGATCGGATCCAGGCGCTCGTGGAGTGCCCGGCACAGTATGTGAGCGTCGGGACGCGTCGGGACCAGATCATCGGGCTCGTCTGACCGCGCCCGTCTGACCCGCCTGCGCGGGGCGCCCGGGTGCCTGGGGCTGCCGCCGCCGAATGTGACCTGGGTCCTAATTGTCTCGTCCCCGAGGCGACTACCTTCCTTCCGTTGTCCTCTCCCGTCGGCCCCCCCCCCCGGTCGACCGTCTCTCTCGCTCGCATCGAGGTTCGTATGTCCTGGCGTCGTGCAATGTGGTTCGTCGCGGTGATCGTGACCGTCGCGGCCTGTGGTGGGTCCAAGGCCGCCAAGACCGCACCCACCCCGGAGGAGCTGAACGCCGCCGCGCTCGGCGTGCCGACCTGGTTCATCAAGCCCCCGGTCGACTCGAACATCATCTATGCCCCGGTGACCGCGGTGTCCCGTGACATGCAGCTCGCGATCGACAAGGCGCAGTCCGATGGGCGCTTCGCCCTCGCGCAGCAGCTCGAGACGCGCTTCGAGGGCATGTCGAAGCGCTTCCAGGAGGAGACGGGCTCGGGCGCCGATGCGCAGATCCTCGAGCAGTTCAGTGTGGCGTACAAGGGGATCGTGATGCAGACGGTGAACGGCTCGCGCATGGCGAAGCAGGAGATCCGCAACGAGGGGACGCAGTTCCGCGTCTTCGCCCTCATGGAGCTCCCGTCGGGGCCGGCGGCGGTCGCGTTGCAGCAGCGGATCCGGTCCAATGAGCAGCTCCTCTCGCGGATGCGGGCGACGCAGGCCTATGCGGAGCTCGACGCGCAGGTGAAGCGGTTCCAGGAGACGCAGAAGCAGCCCTGAGCCGCGGGGGGACGCGGGACGGCGCCACGGCGCGCCGCCCCCACGTGAGGGGAGCCGGGTCGGGTTAGATTCCGATCGGCTCCCTTTCTCATCCCCATGACCCGTCCCGACGTCCTCGACCCCCTCGTCAGCCTCGCCAAACGGCGCGGCTTCATCTTCCAGTCCTCCGAGATCTACGGGGGCACCGGCTCCGTCTGGGATTACGGGCCGCTGGGGGTCGAGCTCAAGAACAACGTCAAGGCGCGCTGGTGGAACGCGATGGTCCGCGAGCGCGATGACGTGGAGGGGCTCGACGCGGCGATCCTGATGCACCCGAAGGTCTGGGAGGCCTCCGGGCATGTGAGCGGGTTCTCCGATCCCCTCGTGGATTGCAAGGCGTGCAAGGCGCGCTTCCGCGCCGACAAGCTGGGTGATGCCGTCTGCCCACGGAAGCCCTCCAAGAAGCCGGGGGAGCACACTGACTGTCAGCTGACCGAGCCGCGCCAGTTCAACCTGATGTTCAAGACCTTCATGGGGCCGGTGGAGGAGTCGGCCTCGGTGGTCTACCTGCGGCCGGAAACAGCGCAGGGGATCTTCGTGAACTTCCTGAACGTGCAGCAGGCCACGCGGCAGAAGGTGCCGTTCGGGATCGCGCAGATCGGGAAGGCGTTCCGGAACGAGATCACCCCGGGGAACTTCATCTTCCGCACGCGCGAGTTCGAGCAGATGGAGATGCAGTTCTTCGTCGAGCCGGGGACGGACATGGAGCACTTCGAGCGCTGGAAGGCGGCGCGGCTCGAGTGGCACCTGGGGCTGGGCCTCGATCGCGATCGCCTCGCGTTCCATCAGCACACCGAGCAGGAGCTGGCGCATTACGCGCGCGCGGCGTTCGACATCAACTTCGACTTCGGCGGGACCCTCGGCTTCCAGGAGATCGAAGGGGTGCACAACCGCTCCGACTTCGACCTCCGGCAGCATCAGGCGCATTCGTCCAAGAAGCTCGAGTATGTCGATCAGGCGAACAACAAGCGCTATCTCCCCTATGTGATCGAGACCTCGGTCGGCGCCGATCGCGTGACGCTCGCGATCCTCGTGAACGCACTCCGTGAGGAGGCGGTCGAGGGCGAGCAGGAGGGACGCACCGTGTTGGGCTTCCATCCCGCGCTCGCCCCGATCAAGGCCGGCGTCTTCCCGCTCACCAAGAAGGATGGCCAGCCGGAGATGGCGGAGCGGCTCGCGGCGGCCCTGCGCAAGCGCTTCCCGGTGTTCTACGACGAGGCGGGGGCGATCGGGCGTCGCTATCGCCGACAGGACGAGGCGGGGACGCCGTTCGGGATCACGATCGACGGCGACTCCACCGCGAATGACGACGTGACGATCCGCTTCCGGGACGACATGGGGCAGATCCGCGTCGCGACCTCGCAGGTGGCTGACGTGCTGAGCCGGTACCTCGAGGCGGATCACCTGCGCGCCGACTCACGGTTGGTCGGGTGACGACGGTCTACCTCAACGGGCGCTACGTCCCGGAGGCGGAGGCGCTGATCCCGGCGAACGACCGGGGGTTCATCTTCGGCGACGGGATCTACGAGGTGGTGCGCGCGATCGAGGGGCGGCTCTTCGCGTGGGAGGGCCATGCCGAACGCCTCGCGAACGGTCTGGCGGGGCTGCGGATCGAGGCCGGGGCCCTCGCGTCGAGCGCGACGTTGCGCGCGGTGTGCGAGCGGTTGCTCGCGTTGAACGATCTCACCGCGGGCGAGGCGACGATCTATCTGCAGGTGACGCGCGGGGCGGCGAAGCGGATGCATGCCTTCCCCCCCGCTGGGACGGTCCCGACGGTGTACGCGGTGGCCTCGCGCTTCGTCCCCGATCGTGCGATGCGCGCCAACGGGGCGACGGCGATCACCTATCCCGATCTCCGCTGGGCGCGCTGCGACCTCAAGACGGTGAACCTGCTGGGCCCCGTCCTCGCTCGACAGGCCGCCGCCGAAGCGGGGAGCTACGAGGCGATCCTGCATCGGGATGGCCTCGTCACCGAGGGGGCGGCGACCACGGTCTTCGTCGTGCGGGATGGCGTGGTGATCACGACCCCGCTCTCCACCGCGGTGTTACCGAGCATCACGCGCACGGTCGTGCTCGACTGTGCGCAGGTGTTGGGGATCCCGGTGCGCGAGGCGGCCACGCCCCTCGCCGAGCTCCCGGCCGTCGATGAGTTGATGGTCGTCGGGACCACCACCGATGTGCAGCCGATCGTCGCGCTCGATGGGCGGCCGATCGGCGATGGGCGGCCGGGCCCCGTGACGAGCCGTCTCCAGCAGGCCTTCACCCAGCGCCTCTACGGCTGATGCGCCGGCAGCGGTGGCAGCGACCGGTGGAGGAGGTCGCGCCCTGGCCGGAGGGGGCGGACGTCGCGCTGCTGCGCGACCTGACCCAGGCGCTCACGCAGGCGGAGCGACCACGCGATGCGCTGCAATTCGCCCTCGATCGACTCTGTCCGGCGGTGCAGGCGACGGTGGGGTCGGTCTTCCTCCTCGATCCCGTGGGGGAGGCGATGCAGCTGGCGGCCGCCCATGGCTGGCCGGAGGCCGCGCGCCCCTGGCTGGGGGCCCTCCGCGTGGAGGTCGGGCGCGGCCCCAGTGGGGAGGCGGTGGCGGAGCGTCGGGTGATCGAGATCGCCGATGTGCAGGCGGACCCGACGTTGACCGAGTGGCAGGCGGTCGCGAGGGAGCTGGGATTCCATGCGGTGACAGCGGTGCCGCTCCTGACGCATGAGGGGATCCACGGGGCGCTCACGGTGTACTTCCCGGACGCCGGGACGTTCCCGGTGCGGACGCGCGCGCTGCTGCGGGCCGGCGCCGACCTGATGGCGGCGATGGTGGAGCGCGGGGCGCTCGCCGAGCGAGTGCGCCGGGCCGAGGCCGCTGTCGCCGGGATGGACCCGCTCTAGATTTCAGGTTCCCCTCTACCGACTCCTCCCGATGCGACACCAACAGACCGGCCGCACCCTGCAGCAGCAGCGCACGAGCCTTCCCCCCGCCGAGGTCTTGGCGGCGGCGAAGGAGTTCTTCTCTCGGCAGTCCGGGATCTACGCGGCCTTCCTGGAGAAGGAGGGGCCGACGTGGATGAGCCTCCGCGGGCAGGGCGGGGAGGAGATCGCCGTCGCGGCGACCTCAGAGGCCGATGGGAGCACCGTGGTCAGCGCCTCGTCGTACATGTTCGATGCGCAGGTCGCGCTCTTCCTCACCGGCTTGCCGCCGGCGGTCGATGCCGCGACGGGGGTGGTGTCGTGAGCGGAACGGTGCTGGCGCTGCGGGCGCGGCCCGAGCTCCTCACCGTGGGCGCGAGCGAGGGGGCGAGCGCGGGCGAGACGATCCGGGTGCGCGTGCAGATGCCCGAGCTCTGGGACACGATCGCGGTGCGGTGCGCCGCCGAGACCTCCGTGGCGACGCTCAAGCGCGCCGCCCTCGAGGCGTTCGGGCAGCGGCTCCATCCGTCGATGGACTATGTGATGAAGCTGCGCGGGCATGAGGTCCATCACGAGGAGGGGTCGGTGCGCGCCGCAGGCGCGCGTGAGGGCTCGACCTTCCTCCTGACCTTCCGTCACAAGCGGCCGGTCCGCTGAGCCGGGCGGGCGGGGGGACCGCGTGAGCCTCGCCTTCATCTCCCATGCCGATGTGGGACGGCACGACACCGGGTGGCATCACCCTGAGCATGTCGGCCGCATCCGTGCCATCACGAGCGCGCTCAAATACCATCCCGAGCTCTTCCTGTCGCTCGACCTCCTCGAGGGGCGCGCGGCGACCGAGGCGGAGCTCGCGCTCGCGCACGATCCCACGTATGTGACGCGCGTGCGCACGCTCGCCGAGCAGGGCGGTGGGCGGCTCGACGCCGATACCGTGGTGAGTGCGGGGAGTTGGGACGCGGGGACGGCGGGGGCGGGTTCGGTGCTCGAGGGGATGGCGCGGGTGTTGGATGGGCGGTCGTCTCGCGCCTTCGCGGCGGTCAGGCCGCCGGGCCATCATGCGCTGCGGGACCAGGGGATGGGGTTCTGCCTCTTCGGGAACGTCGCGATCGCCGCGCACGCCGCGCGGCGGGCGGGGGTCGACCGGGTGCTCATCATCGACTGGGATGTGCATCACGGGAATGGGACGCAGGCGCTGGTCGAGCACGATCCGACGATCCGCTTCGTCTCGATGCATCAGTGGCCCTGGTATCCCGGGTCGGGGGCGGCGGAGGACCGCGGGCCGCATGGCTCGGTCTGGAACGTCCCGATGCCGTCGGGGCTCGCCGCGGGGCGGTACCGTGAGGCGCTGCTCGGAGCGGTCGATGCCGCCACCGAGGGGTGGCGTCCCGACCTCGTGCTGCTCTCCGCGGGGTTCGATTGTCTGGCGGGGGACCCGCTCGGGGGGTTCACGCTCGAGATCGAGGACATCGCCGCGTTGACGCGCGAGGTGGTGACCCGCGCGGCGCGGTGGTGTGGAGGGCGGGTGGTGAGCGCGCTCGAGGGGGGCTACGCCCCCGAGCGGGTGGCGCAGGCGGTGGTCGCCCACCTGACCGCGCTCCAGTAGGTTCGAGGCATGGCTCGCAAGCGCTCGCACCCGATGCCCCCGCGACTCCGGCGGAGCCGGCGGCAGCGGTCGGCATCGGCCGTCTCCCCGGAGCCGGCGACCCCGCTGGTCGTCGCCGCGCCATCGGCCCCCCGGTCGTGGTATCGCGACGAGGGCGGGGCGCTCCATCGGGATCTCGATCCCGAGCGCTTCTCTGCGATCCTCGCCGCGGGCACGGGCACGCTCTGGGTCGACCTCGACCTGCGGAGTCCCGCGCAGCAGGCGTTGCTCACGACGGCGTTCCGCTTCCAGCCGCTCAGCGTGGAGGACACGACCTCGAGCGAGGGGCGCGTCAAGCTCGAGGAGTTCCCGACCTATCTCCTCTGCGTCGTGCGTGGGGTGCGCTTCGTCGAGGAGACGCCGGACCAGTTCGACGTGGAGACCTTCAACCTCTGGTGCTTCCTCGGCCCGAACTATCTGGTGACGGCGCATGGGCCGCACGCCCCCGGCGTCGAGGCGGCGATGGATCGCCTCGCGCGCGCGCCTGAGCCGCTGGCCAAGGGGCCGGGTCGCGTGCTGCACGATGTGCTCGATGCGACGGTCGATGCCTACTTCCCGATCCTCGAACAGGTCGATGCCTTCATCGATGGGCTCGAGGAGCGGGTCTTCGTGCACTTCGAGCAGGAGGCGTTGCGCGACATCTTCAGCGTGAAGCGATTGGTGCTGCAGCTGCGTCACCACGTGGGGCCGATGCGCGAGGTTTTCAACATCCTCCAGAATCGCCCCACCCCGTACCTCGCCCTCGAGACGCAGGTCTACTTCCGCGATGTGTACGATCATGTGATCCGGTTGACCGAGACGTTGGACAGCTATCGCGACCTGCTCTCGAGCACGCTCGATTCGTATCTCACGCAGGTCTCCAACCGGATGGGGTTGGTGACCAAGGGGCTCACCGTCGTCGCGACGTTGAGCGTGCCCTTCGTGGTGGTGAGTGGGATGTGGGGGATGAACTTCGCCTCGGTCCCGCTCGCCGACCTGCCCAACGGGCTCTGGATCATGTTGGCGGTGCAGGTGGGGCTCGGGGGGGGACTGCTCTGGGTGTTGAATCGGCGCGGCCTGATCTAGATGGCGTCGTTGCCGCACCTGATCGAGGTGGCACTCCCGCTCCCCCTTCGCCAGACCTTCACCTACGCCGCTGACGCGCCGATCGCCCCCGGGCATCGGGTCGTCGTCCCGGTCCGGAACAGGCGCGTCGTCGGGATCTGTGTGGGGCCGGGTGATGGGACCGCGCTCGCCGAGGTGACGCCGAAGCCGGTGCTCGCGATCCCCGACCTTGAGCCCGCGCTCCCTGCGGATCTGCTCGCGACCTGTCGCTGGATCGCGGACTACCATGTGGTCTCCCTGGGACTCGTCTGCCGCGCGGCGCTCCCGGTGGCGCTCGGGCAGGCCGCGACGCCCGCCCCGCGCGGCCGCACCGAACGGGTGCTCGTGCTCGACCAGGCATTGCCGACGCTTCAGGCACGGGACGCGGCCTTCGCGCGGGCGCCGCAACAGCGGCAGGCCTATGAGCTCCTCGAGTCGCTGGGGGGACGCGTGTCGGTCCCCCATCTCCTGCGTCAGCTCGGCTGCACCACCGCGGTCGTCGACGGGCTCGTGCGCAAGGGGTTCGCGCGGATCGAATCGGCCGCGGTGTTCCGTGATCCCTTCGCGGCGCGTGAGAGGGCGCGCGCGCCGGCGGCGGGGACGGCGCTCCGACCGACCGAGGCGCAGCAGGCCGCGATCGATGCGATCCTCGCGGGGGTGCCCGGCGCGGCCTTCCTCCTGCATGGGATCACGGGCAGTGGGAAGACCCTCGTCTATCTCGAGGTGCTCGAGCAGGTGGTACGGCGCGAGGGGCGCAGTGCGATCGTCCTCGTCCCGGAGATCGCCCTCACCCCGCAGACGGTGGAGCGCTTCCGCGCGCGCTTCGGCGATCTCGTCGCGGTGTTGCACTCCGGCCTGTCCGATGGGGAACGCCTCGATGCCTGGCGCGCGCTCCGCCGGGGCGAGAAGCGAATCGCCGTCGGGGCGCGCTCGGCGATCTTCGCCCCGCTCCCCGACCTCGGGGCGATCCTCGTCGACGAGGAGCATGAGGCGAGCTACAAGCAGGCGGAGGCCCCACGCTACCATGCCCGAGAGGTCGCGCTGATCCGCGCGCGCGAGGCGGGGGCACGCTGTGTGCTCGGGAGCGCGACACCGAGTCTCGAGAGTTGGCGGAATGCGCAGGAGGGACGGCTCGGGCTACTCTCGCTCCCCGCGCGGGTGGGGGGTGGGGCGCTCCCTGCCGTGCGCGTGGTCGATCTCCGGCAGGAGTGGAAGGTCTCGCTCCCCGACGAGCGGGCGCGGCGCCAGGTGCTCTCGGCGCCACTCGAGGCGGCGATCCGCGATCGCGTGGCCCGTGGGGAGCAGGCGATCCTCCTGCTGAATCGCCGCGGCTACGCCCCCTTCGTGCAGTGCGCCGAGGGGCATGTGGCGGTCTGTCCGCACTGCTCGATCTCGCTCACCTATCATCGCACGCCGGAGCGCTTGGTCTGCCACTACTGCCAACATCAGGCGGTGGCGGGGCACCCCTGTGCCGACTGTGGGGGGGCGATGGAGCGCCAGCGGGGGCTCGGGACCCAGCAGGTGGAGCGGTGGTTGGTGGAGCGCTTCCCGACCGCACGCATCGCACGGATGGACGCCGACACGACGAGTGGGAAGTGGGCGCACGCCGAGATCCTCGAGCGGGTGGGACGCGGGGAGGTCGATGTCTTGTTGGGGACGCAGATGATCGCGAAGGGACTCGACTTCCCGAATGTGACCCTCGTCGGGGTGATCGACGCCGACGTCGGGATCCATCTCCCCGACTTCCGGGCGAGCGAGCGGAGCTTCCAGCTGTTGAGTCAGGTGGCGGGGCGGGCGGGGCGCGGGCCGAAGGGGGGCGAGGTGGTGATCCAGACGCGGACGCCGGGCCACCACGCGGTGCGTCATGCGGCGACGCACGACTTCCTCGCCTTCGCGACGGAGGAGCTCGCGCATCGTGAGAGCCCGCCCTATCCGCCGACGCTCCGGCTCGCGAACCTGATCGTGAGCGGGCTCGACGAAGTGGGGGTGGCGACCTTCGCGGGCGCGGTGGCCCGGTGGTGCGTGGAGGCCGAGGCGCGCTTCGGCCTCGGGGTCACGGTCCTCGGACCGGCGCCCTGCCCGGTGGACCGGATCAAGACCCGGTGGCGCTGGCATGTGATCCTCAAGTCGGAGAAGGTCGGCCCGCTCACCCGGCTCCTGCGGGGGCTCGCCGATGGGCTCGAGGTCCCCGCCGCCGGGGGGCTCCGGCTCGCCATCGATCGCGACCCCGTCGCATTGCTGTAGGGGGCGGCGCGGGGCGATCTTTCCCCGATGGCACATGAGACCTTGGCCCTCGCCGCGGATGCCCGCGAGCGCTTCCTCCTGGCGATCGCCGATGTGGTCCCCGATGCGCGGATCGCGGAGATCCATCTCTTCCCGCCGATCCGGCAGGGCCCGATCGAGACCGGGGTCGCGGTGATCGCGGCGACGCATGAGGATCGGACGCAGCCCCGCCATGTGGTGTTCAGTGCGCGGTACCGCTGGACGCGGAAGGGGCCCGATCGCGGGCGGTGGACGCACGAGGTGGTGGCGGAGGCCGATGCCCCGCTCATCACGGTCGAGGCGGTGGTCGCCGGCGTGAAGGCGCGTGCCAACGAGGCGGCGGAGCCGGAGCGACTCGAGGGTGAGGTGGTGCGGACCCTGTTGGCCGACGCCCGGTGTCGGACCGCCGCGTAGTCGAACGCTTCGTCGCGTACCTCCGCGACCACAACCTCCCCGTGACCGCGCAGCGGCTCGCCATCGCGGAGGTGGTCCTGGGCTCGGATCGGCATCTCTCCGCGGAGGAGATCGCGCAGGCGGTCGCCGCGCGCGGGACGGCGGTCGGGACGGCGACGGTCTATCGGACGATCGACACCCTGCTCGAGAGCGGGCTCGTGGTGGAGCGCGATTTCGGGGAAGGGTTCCGGCGCTTCGAGCCGGCACGTGACATCCCACACCATGAGCACCTGGTCTGCACGCAGTGTGGGCGCGTCGAGGAGTTCCGCGACGAGCGGTTGGAACGGATGACGACGATCGTCGCCGAGTCGCGCGGGTTCGCGCGGCAACGGCATCGGCTGGTGATCCATGGGATCTGTGGGAGCTGTCAACGAGGGGCCGGAGGGGCGGCCCGCATCCGAGGGGACGCATGACCGAGGGGATCTATGGACCGGCGGGACTCCTGGTGGCCTTCGGCGCGGGGCTGCTCAGCTTCCTGAGCCCCTGCGTCCTCCCCCTCGTGCCGAGCTATGTCACCTTCATCACGGGGATGTCACTCGAGGATCTGCAGCACTCGCGGCGCGAGGCGCTGCAGCATGCGGTGGTCTTCGTGATCGGCTTCTCGGTGATCTTCCTCGCCCTCGGCGCGGGGGCGACGATGTTCGGCCAGTTGATGCTCCGGTCGCGCGAGGTGATCAGTCGGGTGGGCGGGGTGCTGATCATCCTCTTCGGGTTGTATCTCCTCGGCGTGCTCAACCTCGGGCTCCTGGCGCGCGACACGCGGGTGCATCTCGCGAACAAGCCCCTCGGCTATTTCGGGACGCTGCTCGTGGGGATCGCCTTCGGGGCGGGATGGTCACCCTGCATCGGGCCGATCCTCGGCGCGATCATGACGATGGCGGCGAACGAGGCCGACCTGCAGCGCGGGCTGGTCCTCCTCGCGGCCTACTCGATGGGGCTCGCGGTGCCCTTCCTCGCGGCGGCGCTCGCCGTGGACCGCTTCCTGGTCCTCTTCGCGAAGGTGCGGCACCGGATGATCTGGGTGAACCGGTTCGCCGGGGTGATGCTGGTGAGCGTCGGCGTCCTGATGGTGACGAACCGCTTCACGATCCTCTCGACCTGGCTGCAGGCGCTGACCCCCGACTTCATCGCCAATCGGATCTGAGCGGCGCGACGCCCCTCGGCGTCACGCGTCCACCGGTCAGGCGGCCTCCGGTCAGGCGGCCTCGAGCGATTCCTCGAGGCGCTGGCGTTCGAGCAAGGCGGCGTAGCGTCCCCCGGCCGCCACGAGGTCATCGTGCCGGCCCTGTTCGACGATCCGCCCATCGTCGAGGACGACGATCCACTGCGCGTCGCGCACCGCGGTGATCCGGTGGGAGGCGATGATCGCGGTGCGTCCGGCGAGGGCGGTGCGGAGTTCGCGGAGGATCGCCGCCTCGGTCTGCGTATCCACCGCGGCGAGGGCGTCATCGAGGATGACGACGTTGGGCTGCCGCGCGAGGGCGCGCGCGAGCGCGGCGCGCTGGCGCTGTCCACCGGAGAGGTTCACCCCACGCTCGCCGAGCATCGTCCGATCACCCTGCGGGAAGCCCGCGATCGTCTCCGCGAGCTGCGCGACCCGGGTGGCCTCGCGGACCGCCGCCTCGTCCGCGGTCCCGTAGTGGAGGTTGTCGTGGATCGTCTCGCTGAAGAGGAGGCTCTCCTGTGGGACGAACCCGATCTCCGCGCGAAGGGTGGCGAGCGGGAGATCCCGGAGATCGACGCCGTCGAGCCGGATGATGCCCTGCGTAGGGTCGGCGAGGCGGGGGAGGAGCTCGAGCAGGGCAGACTTGCCGCTCCCCGTCGCGCCGACCACGCCGAGGGTCGTGCCGGCGGGGATCGTGAGCGTGAGGTCGCGGAGGATGGGGCGGCCCGGCACGCCGGCGGCGTCCGGATAGGCGAACGTCACCCCCTCGAAGGTGATCGTGCGGCCGGCGGTCGACGGGGGCAAGGTGGCGGCGACCCGAGGGGCGACGGGATCGGTGATGGCGGGGGCCGCGTCGAGGATCTCGAGGATCCGTCCCCAAGAGGCGGCCCCGCGCTGGAAGAGATTCGTCACCCACCCCAAGGCGATGAGCGGCCAACTGAGATTGCTCAGGTAGAGCCCGAAGGCGACGAAGGTCCCGACGGTGAGCGTGCCCTCGAGGACCATGGTCCCCCCCACGCCGAGGACCACGGCGGCGCCGAGGCCGGCGAGGAGGGTGAAGGCGGGATTCATCAGGCCGTTGAGCGTCACCAGGGCGCGATTGCGTCGCAGGTACTCCGCGCTCACCGCCTCGAAGCGCGCCCGTTCCGCCTGCTCCTGCGCATAGGCGCGGACGATGCGGATCCCGGCGAGGTGCTCCTGGACGAGGGTCGTGAGGTCCCCGAAGGTGGCCTGGACGCGCTCGAAGCGATCGTGGGTGACCTTGCCCAGTCGGAACATGACGATGGGCAGGAGGACCATCGGGATCAGTGCGAGCCCCGTGAGGCGCGGACTGATCGCGACCATGAACCCGAGGGCGAAGAGGCCGCCGAAGATCGTGTTGGTCAGGTACATCACCGCCGGCCCCACCGCCATGCGCACCGCGGTCAGGTCGTTGGTGAGGCGCGCCATGATCTCCCCCGTACGGGTCCGACCGAACCAGGCGCTATCGAGGCGCGTCAGCCGCGCGAAGAGCGCATCGCGGAGATCGTTCTCGATCACGCGTGACACGCCGTTCAGGATCTCCCGCATCGTGAATCGGAAGACCGCCATGGCCAACGTCACCACGAGCATCCACCCCGCGATCTCGAGGATGGGGAGCCAGGGCGCCGGTTGGCCCAGCCGATCGAGGGCGCGCCGGAGGAGGGTCGGGATCAGGCTGTAGAGCGCCGTGGAGACGATGACGCTCGCGAGGCCCACGGCGAACCGCCACCGATAGGGGCGGGTCCACGGGAAGAGTCGAAGGAGCGTCCGCATCACGACACCGTGGCGTGCGGCCTCAGTACCCGACCGCGAGTCCGGCGCCGCGGGGTTCCTTCACGCCGTGCCAGCCCGTGGGGATCCGCATGATCGCGTTCACGTTCGCGATCCCATTCTGCAGGGCGAGGCTGTGGCCCATGGCCTTCAGCTGCATGAGGGTGGCCTCGCTGAAGCCCTGCGACTCGAGGCGGATCTGATCGGGGAGCGACTGATGGTGCATCCGCGGCGCGCGCATCGCATCGGCGAGTGGCATCCCATGCTCGATCACATTCAGGATCACCTGGGCGACCGCCGTGATGATCGTCGGTCCACCAGCGGCGCCGACCACGAGGAGGACCTTCCCCTCACGATCGAGCACGATCGTCGGCGACATCGCCGAGAGCATCCGCTTGCCGGGCTGGACGGCGTTCGCCTCTCCCTGCACGAGCCCGAACATGTTCGGCGTGCCCGGCTGCGCGGCGAAGTCATCCATCTCGTTGTTCATGAAGAAGCCGCCGCCGGGGATCCAGACGGCGGAGCCGTACCCGCCATTGATCGTCGTGGTCGTCGCGACAGCGTTCCCCGCGGCATCCACGACGGAGTAGTGCGTCGTATGCTCCGGCTCGCGCACGGCGGGGGCGAAGCTCGGCGTCACCGAGGCCCGGCGGAGGTCGATCTGCGCCGCCAGCGTGCGCGCATAGGTCTTCGAGACCAGCGCCTCACGGGGCACGGCGACGAAATCGGCATCGGCGAGCTTGCTGTTGCGGTCCTGGAACGAGCGACGGAAGGTCTCGGCCAACAGGTGCAGATAGGGGGCGCTCCCGAAGGGGGGGAGCGGGGCGAAGTGCTCGAGGATGTTGAACGACTCGGTCATCGTGATCCCACCGGAGGAGGCGGGGGGCATCGTGATGAGGGTATGGCCGCGATAGGTCGAGATCACGGGGTCGCGCCACTTGGGCTCGTAGCGTCGCAGGTCCTCATGGGTGATGATCCCGCCCCCACGCTGCATCTCGGCGACGAGCGCATCGGCGACGGGGCCGGTGTAGAAGCCGCGCGGCCCCTGCTCGGCGATCGCCTGCAGCGTGCGCGCGAGGTCGCTCTGCACGAGGCGACCGCCAGGTGCGACGGCCTCACCATTGGGATAGAAGAGCGCACAGCCCGCGAACCGGCAGATGCGGTCCTTCGCCCCGCGAAGCGAGCGGAAGAGCGCCGAATCGACGAGGAAGCCATCGCGGGCGAGTCGGATGGCCGGGGTCATCACCTGCGCGAGGGACATCGTGCCATAGCGCTGGAGTGCGGCGTCGAGGCCGGCGACGGCACCCGGCACCCCGGAGGCGAGATGCCCGAGCACGCTCCGCTCGGTGAGCGTCCCGGCGCTGTCGACGAACATGTCCCGGGTCGCGGCGAGGGGCGCGATCTCGCGATAATCGAGTGTGGCGGTCCGGCCATCGGCCATGCGGATCGTCATGAAGCCGCCGCCGCCGATATTCCCGGCGAAGGGATAGGTCACCGCGAGGGCGAATCCGACGGCCACGGCAGCATCGACGGCATTGCCACCGGCGCGCAGGACCTCGAGTCCCGCCTCGCTCGCGAGATCGGAGTTGCTCGCGACCATCGCGTCAGCGCCGAAGGCCGCTTCCCGCGCCTCGGGATAGCGCCACCCTTCGGCGTAGGTGCCGGAGTAGCGGGCATCACCGGTGGTCGGGGTCGTGGATGGCGTGACCGCCGGTCGGCAGGCGCCGATCGCGAGCGCGGCGAGCAGGAGGAACGAGATGGGACGACGCATGGTCAGGAGGGTCGGAGGGTCAGCGCGCGCCGCTGATGCGATAGCGGAGGCCGAGGCGAGTGACAAACTGCCGTTGCGAGCGACTCTCTCCAGCGGAGAGCCCTTCCTTCGGTCCCCAAAGGGTCGCGTAGTCCTGCACGAGGGTCAGCGAGGCCTTGGTGCCCAGGGAGAAGCCGAAGCCGTAGCCCACGACGAGCGTGACGGCGTTGCGCGGCGCCCCCTCGTCCGCGGTGAGCGGATCGGTGCCCTGATAGTCGGCCCACTGCGAGAGGCCGGCGCCCAGTTCGACGATCTGGTGGGCCCCCATCTGCTCGAGCGTGCGGAAGGTCGCGAGGAGCTGGCGGAGCTGGATCGTGCCATCGGAGCGCGGCGGTGCCTCGACGCCTCGGCGGACGATCGGCAGGCGCGCCGTGGAGGCGGTGAGCCCGAGGGCGCCACTGCGGAGTCCCACATCGAGCATGACCCGATGTTGTGCCCCCTCCCCGAGGGACCAGAGGGTCCCGGTCTTCCCATCGATCCGACCTTCGGTCTGAAGGAACCCGGAGTTGACGGAGAGGGTGATCGGTCGGCGGGCACTCGACGGCGCCGGGACCTTGATGAGCTGGGCGCCGGCGAGCGAGGAGAGCGAGGCGCAGAGGAACGAAAGGAGCGCGAGCGGACGCAGGTCACGCCGGGTGCGAGAGAGGCCCATGCTCGGTAACTTAGGGGATGCTCGATCCTCGCGTCACGGAGCGCCGGAATCCCCGCAGCGCCGACATCGATCTGGCCTCACCGCTGGAGATCGTCGACCTGATGACGGCCGAGGACCGTGGGGTGGCCGACGCGGTGGCGACGCAGCGCGAGCCGATCGCACGGGCGATCACGCTGGTGGAGGTGGCGTTCCGCGAGGGGCATCGCCTCTTCTATGTGGGCGCGGGGACGAGCGGGCGCCTCGGCGTGCTCGATGCCTCGGAATGTCCCCCGACCTTCGGGAGCGATCCCCTCATGGTGCAGGGGATCATCGCCGGTGGACCGGCAGCGCTCCTGCGCGCGCAGGAGGGGGCGGAGGATCGTCCCGATGGGGCACGCACCGACCTCGAGGCGGCGGGGGTCGCGCGTGGGGACGTGGTCGTGGGGATCGCCGCGAGTGGGACGACCCCGTACGTGCGCGCGGCCCTCGAGTACGCGGCCTCGGTCGGCGCGAAGACGGTGATCCTCGCCTGCTCACCCCCCGCCACCGCGCTGCTCGACCTCGTCGATGTGGCGATCCTTCCGATCACCGGGCCCGAGGTCGTCACCGGCTCGACCCGGCTCAAGGCGGGGACCGCGACCAAGCTCGTGCTCAACATGCTCACCACCGGGGCGATGGTCCGCCTCGGGAAGACGTACGGTAATCTCATGGTCGATCTGCAGGCGACCAACGAAAAGCTGCGCGATCGCTCCGAGCGCCTGATGATGATCACCTGTGGGCTCACGCGGGACGGGGCGCGGCAGGCGCTCGCCGCCGCCGATGGGCGCGTGAAGGTCGCGATCACGATGCAGAAGCTCGGGCTCTCGGCGGATGAGGCGCGGACGCGATTGGCGGAGGCGGGGGGGGTGATCCGTCGCGTCGTGCCGGATGCGCCGCCTCCGGTGGAGTAGGGACCAGATGACCGGGGTCAGGGGACCGGTGTTGGTGGGTCTCATGTCGGGGACCTCGCTCGATGGGATCACCGCGGCGGTGGTGCGCTTCACCGAGACCGAGGGGCGCCCGAGCGTTGAGCTCCTCGCGCAGGTACAACGGCCGTACGATGTGACGACTCGTGAGCGTCTCGCCGCAGCGCTGGTCGGCGCGACGCCGAGTGAGTACACGCGACTGGATTTCGCACTCGGCGGCTGGCTCGCCGATGCCGCCATCGCGGCGATCGCGGAGGCCGGTGTCGCACGCGACGAGATCTCGGCGATCGCCTCGCATGGCCACACCGTCTGGCACGAGCCGCCGCATGGGACCTGGCAGTTCGGGCAACCGGCGGTGATCGCGGAACGGACGGGGATCCCGGTGATCGCCAACTTCCGTGTGCGCGATCTGGCGGCGGGGGGACAGGGGGCGCCGCTCGTCCCGCTCGCCGATGCGGCGCTCTTCTCCGCCGAGTCGCACTGGCGTGTGTTGCAGAACCTCGGCGGGATCGGGAACCTCACCGTGGTGCCGCCGCGGGGCGTGCTCGAGGGGGTCCGCGCCTTCGATACGGGCCCTGGCGTCGCGGTGCTCGATGGGGTCACACGGGTGCTACGCCCCGCGCTACCGTATGACGTGGATGGCGCACTCGCGAAGGCCGGACGTCCGATCGAATCGGTGCTCGACGCCCTGCTCGCGGATCCCTGGTTCGAGGTGCCGCCCCCGAGGAGCACGGGACGCGAGCGCTACACCCCGGCCTTCATCGCGTCCTTCATCGCGCGGTGTCGCGCGACGCGGGCCGAGGTGCGGGACGAGGACATCATCGCGACGGCGGCGTGGTTCACCGCGCGGAGCATCGAGCGGGCCTTCGATCGCTTCATCCCTGAGCCCATCGAGGAGGTGCTCCTCTCCGGCGGTGGGGTCCGACACCCGGTCCTGCGCGAGGCGATCGCCATGGTGCTGAGTCCGCGCCATGTGCGGCCCTTCGAGGCCCTCTATTTCGACGGGGAGGCCAAGGAGGCGGTGGCCTTCGCCTACCTGGGCTGGTGCCATCTCCTGCGACGTCCCGGGAATGTCCCGAGCGCCACGGGTGCGCGTGGACCGCGCGTCCTCGGCGCGTGGTACCCCGCGTGAGTTCGTCTCGCGCGCGCTGATCGCGTGACCGCCCTCGGCGCCTTCCTCGTCCCCGAGCTCTGGTGGGATCCGCAGGCGGGGTTCACCCACCTCGACGCCCTGATCGACGATGCGTTTGAGCTCGGGGTGCAGGCCTTCCAGGTGCGCGGGGGGCCGGCCGAGGCGGTGCGTGCGCTGACCGCCGATCTCCATCGACGAGCGCCCGAGCCCCCGCTCATCGCCATGGAGGCGTCGGCTGGGGTCGGGAGTCTGGTGCCGGAGATGACCCCGCTCCCCCCGCTCCGCGCCCTCGCCGCGCTCCGCGACAGCGACGCCATCCGCCGAGCGGCGCTGCTGACCGCGCGACAGCTCCGCGCGCTCGGGGTGAACTGGGTGCTGGCTCCCGTCGCCGACCTCGCCCATCCGGGCACCATCCTCGATCGTGGCGCGCGCGCCCTCGGGGAGGATCCGCAGCGCGTCGCAGAGGATGTCGTCACCTGGATCGACGCCTGTCAGTCGCAGGGGGTGTTGGCCTGCGCGCGGCACTTCCCGGGGGTAGGGCGCGCGATGGAGGATCCGCAGCGAGCACGGGTGGTGATCGAGGCGGAGGCCCGCACCCATTGGGCCACCGATCTCGTCCCCTTTCGTGGGGCGATCGATTCGGGGGTCGCGAGCGTGCTCGTCGGGGCGGTGGGCTTTCCCGGGCTCGATCGTCGCGGCGGCGTCGCGATGCATGCGGCGAGTCTGATCGGTGCGCTGCTGCGAGACGAACTCACCTTCGATGGACTGGTCGTCGGCGACCGTGCGGATGGGCGGGCGATGGGTGGGCCCGAGGGGGCGATCGCGGCGACGGTCGATGCGGTGCGGGCCGGATGCGATCTCGTCCTCGCCTCCGATGACCTCGGCGGTGCGGTCGAGGCGCTCGACGATGCCGTCGATCAGGGGATGATCACCGCCGCGATGCTCGAGGCCAGCGCGCAGCGGCGGCGCTTCTGGTCCGCGTGGGCGGTCCCGCGGGAGACGCGGGAACCGACGCTCGACGATCTGCTCTGGGCCCGCCAGGTCGCCGATCTCGTCGTGCATCCCGTGCGAGGATCCTGGGTCGGGGTCGGACCGGTGATCGCACTCGAGACGCTCGTGCGGGATGACGACCGCGCCTCGCTCCATCCCTTCCTCGAGACGCTGCGAGCGGCTGGCCATGAGGTGCGGCTCCATCCGAGCGCCGACCCGGTCACGGGTGATGCCCTGGTGGTCGCCCTCGATCCCGAGCGACACGCCGTCGTGGTCTTCGGTCCGCCGGAGGTCGCACGCACGGTGTCCGGTGCGACGCACGTGCTCTGTGCCTGGAGTGCGGACCGCGCGATGCAGGAGGGGGTGGCGCGGCGCCTGCTCTGAGCCGGGGCGCTACTTCACCACCCGGCGCGCATCGGCCGGGAGTTGGGCGACGAGTCGCGCAGAGGGCACGGTGTAGACGATGCGTCCCCCACTCTCGCCCGCGGCACCGAACAGCACCCCGATCACGAGCCCACGGGCATCGAAGACCGGGGAGCCGCTCGATCCCTGTGCCGCGTAGGCATCGAGCTGGATGTTCTCCGCCAAGGTCTTGCTCACCGTCCCGATCCCGAGCGTCGCGGCGGGACGCAGGGTGTTGATGCTCCCTTCCATGCCGGCGGTCGCATTCCCGAGGGGGAAGCCGAGGATCGCGACCGGATCGCCGAGCCGCACGTTGTCGCTGTCCCGCGCGATCCCACTGATCGTCGGGTAGGGGCCCGGGCGCGTGATCCGGAGGAAGGCGAGTTCATCGGTCTCGCTGATCGATTCGATCGTCGCGAAGCGCCACTCCCCCTTCGTCCCCTCGAAGACCACCGCGATGCGCTTGACCGACTGGCCATTCGTGGGGCGCACCACGTGGCGATTGGTGACGATCAATCCATCCGGGAGGAGATTGAACCCCGTCCCCGTCGCGGCCTCGCCATTCTCGAGCTCGACCGCCACGAAGGCCACCGCCGCCTTGTTCGCGGCGAGGATCGCGCTGTAATCGGTGCGCGCGAACGAGGCGGTCCGTTCCTGCGAGGCCCGCAGTCGATCGGCGATCGACGAGACGTTCTCGCCCCGCTGCTGCGTCGTCCGGAGCTCCGCCGAGAGGCGGTCGATCTCGGCGCGCGCCTCTTGCACGGCCGCGGCGCCGACCCCGGTCTGGGAGAGGCGGGCGTCGAGGAGACGCGAGAGGGAATCGTTCGCCGCGACGAGTGAGGCGACCGCCGCCTGCCCCACGCGCGCACTCCGCATCGAGATCGCCACGGCGATCGCGCCCCCACCGACCACCAGCACGACAAGGAGGAGGATCATCCGGCGGAGGGTGCCGGTCTCCTTGCGTACCGCCTCGGCGATGCGCACCTCGGTGTTCTTCTTGGGGAGGGGCGCCGCCGAGGGGGTCGTCTCGACCGGCGTCGAGTGGGTCCGACGCACCTCGGGGCGCGGGGCCGCCGACCCCTGGATCGTGAGGGCGACGGAGGGCCCATTCGCGCCGAACTCGATCACATCGCCATCCAGTAGCGCACGCGTTCCCGTGAGTCGTTCGCCGTTCACGAAGGTCCCATTCGTGCTCCCGAGGTCGGTCAGGACATAGCGTCCCTCCTCGAGCCGGATCTCCGCGTGTCGCGACGAGGCGTCGCGGTCGAGCTCGAGGTCGAAGCGGAGGTCGTTCTCGGGATGCCGACCGATCCGGATCACCGTCTGGGCGAGCCGGAGGCGCGTGCCGGTCTGGCTGCCGCGACGGAAGTGGAACTCGAGGCCGCTCAACTGAGCAGGATCCCCAAGGCCACGAAGATCAGGACCAGGATGGCGAAGACGGTCAGCGACGGGGCGAGCGAGGGGGCCTGCGCCGCCGCACGCTTCTTCTTTGGTGCATCGGGCTTCGCGGATGACGTCGGTGCCGAGGCTGGGGCCGCGGCTGGGGCCGCGGCCGATGCCGGTCGTGCCGTCACCCGCGTCGGCGGGACCGCCGGTGCCGTGGCCTCCGCCGCGGCGACCGCCGAGGCGATCGCGGCGCGGTCGATCGGCACCGTCGCGCGGTCCTGTGGGGGACCTGCGTAGACCTGATGCCGTGGGACCTCGGCGAGGGTCGGGGGCAGCCCGGCCCCGTCGAGGCGGACGACGATCGCGGTGATGTTGTCGGGTCCGCCCGTGGCGTTGGCCCGATCGATCAGGGCATCACATCCGGATGCCAGGGTGGTGGCGGCGCCGAGGAGCTGCGCGATCTCCGGCCCGCGGACCTGGCCCGAGAGGCCATCGGAACAGACCACCAGGAGGTCGCCCCGCTGCACCCGCTGGACGGTGAGGTCGACCTTCACCCGTGCCTCGGGGCCCAAGGCCTGCAAGATGATGTTCCGTCGCTCGGAGACCTCCGCCTCCTCCGCGGTCAGCTCACCGGCGTCGACCAACCGCTGCATCAGCGATTGGTCCTTGGTGATCTGGGTGGCGATGCCGCGTCGGACCAGATAGGCGCGCGAGTCGCCCACCTGACAGAGGTAGAGGGTGTCGCCGAGGAGGCCGGCGAGGGTGACGGTGGTCCCCATCCCCTTGGTGTCGGGGTGCGCGGTGGCGTGCGCATGGATCCGCTGGTTGGCCCGCTCGGTGGCGAGTCGCAGCGTCTGTGCGAATCGATCGGGATCGGTGGCCGTCGTCTCGGCCCACTGCGCGCGGACCTCATCGAGGATCACCGCGCACGCCATCCCGCTCGCGAGCTCGCCGGCGGTGGCGCCCCCCATCCCATCGGCGACCACGAAGAGGGTCCCACGCGAGCCGACGGTGCGGAGCGGCCAGGCGAGGCGCTCCCGCTCCTCCGTCACCGGCTGGGCGGGCTGGGGCGTGGAGAGGTCGGCGACGAGGAACGCGTCCTCGTTGTGCTCGCGTCGCCGCCCCACATCGGTGCGGCCGACCACCTCGATCGAGACGGGTCCTGCCGTGACCGGGGTGGTCACGGATTCTCGCACCCGAAGAGCTCGATCGCGCGCGTCGCGAGGTTGATGCGTGGCCGCTCGTTGTGCAGCGCCCGGACCTGTCGCGCGGCGCGACAGACCCCGACCTCGTCCTCGAGCTTGGTGTAGGCGAGCATCTGCACGTAGTACGACTCGGCGAGCGCGTTGCCGGCGAGGGAGCCTTGGATCTGTTGGAGATCGCCGAGCACGCGCCGCGCGGTGGCGGGGGTCGCCGCGGTGGCCTGGACCTCGCGGAGCCACCCCTCCAACTGCGTCATCGGACTTGGCGCGGCGGATGCTGGCGCGCTGGGGGTCGGGGCCGGGTTCGCGGGGCCTGCGGTCGGACTCACGGCGGGGGCGGTCCTCGTCCCAGCCGTCGACGCCGCCATCGGCGCGGGGGTCGGCGCGGGGGTCGGCGCGGGGGTCGGGGTCGACGTCGGGGTCGCGCCCGGACCAGCCCCAGGCCGAGGGTTCGACATCAACTGCGTCGAACCATTCGGTGTGGGGAGCGTCGTCGGCGAGGCGGTCGTGCTCTCCGCCGCCGCGACCGATGCGGGCGGGGTGCTCTCCACCGTCGCCGCGGCGCCGCCGCCGATCAACCCCATCTTCCAGGCGACGACCGCGATGGCGAGCGCCGCACCCACGCCGCCGAGGGCGAGCGGGGTCTTGCTCGTGGGCGCGGGGGCCACGGTGGTGGTCGTGCCGCCGCCGGCCGCGGCGCGGCCTCCTACGCGGGTGGGGGGCATCGGGGTCCGCGCTGCGACCGTTGCAGGGGCGCTCATGACCACCGTGCCCGCCTCGTCGGTGGGATGCGCCGGCATCGCGGCGAGCGCGGCCGCGAACTCCCGGCCGAACTGCGCGGCACTCTGGTAGCGGTCCTTGGCGTCGCGGGCGAGGGCGAGGTCGAGCGTCGCCTGGACCGCCTCGGGCCACGCCACGTCGGGTCGGACCTCCGCGAGGGCGCGCGGCACGTCGGTGAGGCGCATGATCATCGCCTCCTGCGCCGAGGTGGCGGAGAAGGGGAGGGCCCCGGTGAGACAGTTGAAGGCGACGAGGCCCAGGGCGTAGATGTCGGAGCGCCCGTCGAGTTTGTCGCCGGCGAGCTGCTCGGGGCTCATGAACTCCGGGGTGCCGACGACCATCCCGGTCTTGGTGACGTTCTGCGCCTCGCTCGTGCTCGCCTTCGCGATGCCGAAGTCCACGACCTTCACGAGGTCCGACCCGTCGCGGTTCTTCGCGACCATGATGTTGTCGGGCTTCAGGTCGCGGTGGACGATGCCGGCGTCGTGCGCGATCTGGAGCGCATCGGCGGTCTGATGGATGATGCTCGCCGCGCGGGAGGGTTGGAGGGGGCCGCCCTTCTCGATGATGTCGGTGAGGGCCGACCCCTCGATGAACTCCATCGCGAGGTAGATCATCCCGTCCGGGGTCTCTCCGAAATCGTAGATGCCGCAGATGTTCGGGTGGCTGAGGCGCGAGGCGTTGGAGGCCTCGCGATTGAAGCGCGCCACGGCGTCGGGGTCGGTGTTCATCCCCGGGTTCATGACCTTGAGCGCGCTCTTGCGCCCCATCTTCACATGCTCGGCGAGGTAGACGGTGCCCATCCCACCGGCGCCGAGCTTCTTGAGGATGTGATAGCGATCGGCGACGACGGAGCCGAGGAGGTCACTCTGGTTGGCGGCGGCGCGGAGTGCGGTGCCGTCGCGCGGGCAGAAGCGCTCGGAGAGCGGGTACTCGGTGCCGCAGGTGGGACAGATCTTCTGGTTCTCGCTCACCGGTTCCTCTGGGCCACGCGCGTGGGGTGGGGCGTCAGTCGCTGCACGCCGAGCACGCGAGCGCGCGCGGCGGCATCTGCCGAATATACGGGCCCATGGAGGGGGGCGGGAGTATTTTGGAGGGTCTCGCGCGAGGAGGCCGGATGGGAGAGGAGTCGATCGGTACGCCGCGAATCGCGGCGCGGGCGTGGGTGCATGCGAGCGCCGTCGTCGTGGGCGACGTGCGGCTCCAGGAGGATGTGAGCGTCTGGCCGATGGCGGTGATCCGTGGGGACCGCGACCGGATCACCATCGGCGCGGCGAGCAATGTGCAGGATGGGGCGGTGGTGCATGCCGATCCCGGGGTGCCGTGTACGATCGGCGCGCGCGTGACGATCGGGCATCGGGCGGTGGTGCATGGGGCGACGGTGGAGGACGGCGCCCTGATCGGGATCGGGGCGATCGTGTTGAACGGCGCGGTGGTGGGTGCGGGCGCGCTCGTCGCGGCGGGGGCGGTGGTGCCCGAGGGGATGGTGATCCCGCCGGGGACATTGGCGCGTGGCGTGCCGGCGAAGGTGGTCGGTGCATTGAGCGCGGAGCAGGCGTCGCGCGTCGCGCGAGGGTGGGCGACGTATGTGGAGTTGAAGGACAGGTATCAGGGACCAGAGCCTGATACCCGGGACCTGATGCCTGCCGTGTAGTGTGGCACGCGGAACGGAGCAAGGACTGGCGCCGGTCACCCCATCAGGGTACACTCCCCCTCCCGCGCTGGCGCCGGATTTCGTGAGTCCTGGTGCGGAGTGGCTAAGTGGTTGTGAATCAAGTGTTTGTCGGTCGTAGCGCTGTCGAGGTTCTGGTGCTGTTCGGGTGTCGTGAAGGTGCGGGAGGAAGGTGACACTTGGGTGGTCGTGGAAAACTCGGGTTGCGGGGCCGTTTCGTGATATCTCGTTTGTAAGTCGTTCTCTTGAAGGGGTTTGCCGCGTGCTTGCGCGGCTTCACGAGTCGCGTAGCTTGGACGCCCTCGACCCCTCGCCACCCTTCGTTGGAGATGTAGCAATGGCACTTCCGGTGACTCCCCCCTCGACTCCCGCGACCCTGTCCCAGAACGCGCGCACCGTTCTCGACAAGCGCTATCTGGTGAAGGACAAGAGTGGGAAGTCGGTGGAGACGCCGGAGGATATGTTCTGGCGCGTCGCGACGACGGTCGCGGAGCCGGAGCGTCGCTATGGCGCCACCGAGAAGCAGGTGGAGAAGGTCGCGCGCCAGTTCTATGAGCTGATGACGCAGCGGCGCTTCGAGCCGAACTCGCCGACGCTCATGAACGCGGGGCGTCCGCTCGGGCAGCTCTCGGCCTGTTTCGTGCTCCCCGTCGACGATGCGCTCTCCAACGGGCACAGCGGCATCTATGACACGCTCCGCTCGATGGCGCTCATCCATCAGAGTGGGGGCGGCACCGGCTTCTCCTTCTCGCGGATCCGCGCGAAGGGGTCGATGGTGCGCTCGACGACCGGCGTGGCCAGCGGCCCGGTCTCGTTCATGCAGCTCTATGACGCGTCGACCGACGCGGTGAAGCAGGGCGGGACGCGCCGTGGCGCGAACATGGGGATCCTCCGGGTCGATCATCCCGACGTGATGGAGTTCATCACGTGCAAGGAGGACCTGACCAAGATCACGAACTTCAACATCTCGGTCGCGATCACCTCGAAGTACATGGAGGCCCTCAAGGCGGGGGCGTCCTACGACATCATCGATCCCATCTCCAAGGCGGTCGTCGGCCAGCTCGACGCGCGTCAGGTGTGGGACAAGATGATCGAGGGCGCGTGGCGTACCGGGGAGCCGGGCGTCTTCTTCATCGACGAGGCCAACCGCTACAACCCCGTTCCGCACCTTGGCGCCTACGAGGCGACCAACCCGTGCGGCGAGCAGCCCCTTCTCGCGTATGACGTCTGCAATCTCGGGTCGATCAACGTCGGCTACTATGTGGTCGATGGCGAGATGGATTGGAAGTCCTTCGCGAAGGACATCCACCTCTCGACGCGGATGCTCGACAACATCATCGACGCGAACAAGTACCCGCTCCCGGAGATCGACGCGCTCGCGAAGCGGATCCGTCGCATCGGGCTCGGCGTGATGGGCTTCGCCGACGCGCTCATCCGCCTCGGCATCCAGTATGACAGCCCCGAGGGGGTCGAGTTCGGCCGCAAGGTGATGGAGTTCGTCGACGTCGAGGGGAAGAAGGAGTCGGCGCGGTTGGCCGAGGAGCGTGGCGCCTTCCCCGAGTGGGAGCGCTCGATCTGGGGCCCCGACGCGACCTGCGCGCGCGACGAGGCGGGGCAGCGTATCCGCCCCGAGATGAAGCTCCGCAACTGCAACGTCACCACCGTCGCCCCGACCGGGACGATCTCGATCATCGCCGGCTGCTCGTCGGGCCTCGAGCCCCTCTTTGCCGTCGCCTTCATGCGCAATCAGGCGGGCGTCATGATGCCCGATGTGAATGAGGACTTCGTCGCGATCGCCAAGCAGGAGGGGTGGTACTCCGACGCCCTCATGGAGCGAATCGCCAAGACGGGGTCGGTGCAGCAGCCTGAGGTGCCGGCCAAGTGGCAGCGCGTCTTCGCGACGGCGAACAACATCACGCCGGAGTGGCACATCCGCATGCAGGCGGCGTTCCAGGATCACTGCGACTCCGCCATCTCCAAGACGACGAACTTCGCGCACACCGCGACGCGTGAGGACGTGCGCGCCATCTACGAGCTCGCCTACGAGATGAAGTGCAAGGGCGTCACCGTGTATCGCGACGGGTCGCGTGACGGTCAGGTGCTCTCGACCGGCGCGACCGCCGATGCGGCCGCGAAGCGCGATGGGGCCAAGGAGGATGCGGCCGCCAAGCGTGAGCTCGGTGAGCTCAAGGGCCAGCTGGCCGAGATCACCAGCGACAACGAGCGCCTCAAGAAGCTCCTGTTCGACGCCGAGGCGGAGAACCTCCAGCGCCGTCAGAAGCGCTCGCGCCCGGACATCCTCCGCTCGACGGCGATCCGCAAGGAGACCCCGCTCGGCATCATGTTCGTGCACATCACCGAGGACGATAAGGGCCAGCCGTTCGAGGTCTTCATCAACCTCGGCAAGGCGGGTGGCTCGGCGATGGCCGATGCCGAGGCGGTCGGGCGGTTGATCTCGCTCGCGCTCCGCTCGGGGATCTCGATCCAGCAGGTGCACCGTCAGCTGCGCGGGATCTCGTCCGATCGTGCGGTGGGCCTCGGTCCGAGCAAGGTCCTCTCGATGCCAGACGCGATCGGGCTCGCGCTCGAGGATTGGATGCGCTCCAAGCAGGGCGTGCAGCAGGAGCTCCTCGCGGGCGCCGCGCCGCAGGCCACGCCGGCCCCGTCGCCGGTCGTCACCGTCGGTGGCGCGCAGATGCAGTTCGACGCGGTGAATGGCGGCGACGCCTTCATCGGCACCTGCCCGGATTGCGGGAGCCAGCTGGAGTTCGCGGAAGGGTGCGTGAAGTGCCACGTCTGCGGCTTCTCTGAGTGCGGCTGATCCTCGGGACCACGACGGCCGCCCTCGCCTGGGCGGCCCTGGTCCTGCAGATCGGGCTCAATCTCTCGAGTGGGGTGGATCCGTTCGGGAATCCCCGGACGCCGTGGATGTCGATGGCCGATCTCTTCGGCTACTTCACTATCCTGAGCAACCTGCTCGTCGCGTTGGTCATCACGATTCCCGCGGTCGCGCCCCGGAGCGCGGCCGCGGGTTTCTTTCGTGATATCCGGACGACCTGGACCGCGGCAGCGGCGATCGTCGTGGTCGGGATCGCGTACCACGTGCTCCTGAGTGCCCAGTACAACCCGACGGGGCTCGGGGCGTGGACCGATCTCGCGTTCCACTATCTGGTGCCGACGCTCTTTGCGGTGTACTGGGTGACGACGGCGGAGATGAGCGAGGCGCGATTCCTACCGCAGTTAGGCACGTTGAGCCTCTATCCGTTCGCCTATTTCGTCTACGTCATCGGGCGGGGGGAGGTCCTAGGCACCTATCCGTATTTCTTCGTGGATGTGCGGACGCTGGGGTTGGTCGGCGCACTCAAGAATGCGCTGGGCATCTTGGTCTTCTACCTGTTCGTGGCGTGGGTCCTCGCGCTGATGGCCGGGTGGGTATCCCGGCGCCGCGCGGCGCACACCTGAGGTCGAGGCGAGACGATTCGCGTCGGGTGGCGAGCGATCGGTGATGGGGAATCGGGGGGACGCTGGCATCGTGCCGGCGTCCCCTTCGTGTGGCCACCGGCGGCTCTTGACTCATCACGATGAGGCATTTATACTCATGTATATGACACAGCGATTGCAGGTCCTCCTCGAGGACGCCGAGTTCGACGAGATCCGCGCCATCGCGCGTCGGCACCGCATGACGGTGGCGGAGTGGGTGCGCCAGGCCATGCGGCTGGCGCGTCGGGATGAGCCCGTCGTCGAGTCGACGCGGAAGCTCGCGATGGTGCGGGAGTCGGTGCGAGGCGCCTATCCCACCGCGCCGATCGACGCGATGCTCTCGGAGATCGAGCGGGGGCGTGCCGGGGAGCCCACGGCGTGATCTTCCTCGACTCGAACATCCCGATGTACCTCATCGGCGCGCCGCATCCGAACAAGGAGGCGGCGCGCGTGGCGTTGGAGCGGTGCATCCAGCGCGGGGAGCGGATCGTGACGAGCGCCGAGGTGCTCCAGGAGATCCTCCATCGATATCGTGGGATCGATCGAGTGGATGCGATCCAGCCTGCGTTCGACGCCTTGCTCGGGGTGGTGGACGAGGTCTATCCGGTCGAGTTGGCGGATGTGCAGCGAGCGAAGGAGATCGTGCTGGGCGCTGGCCGACTCTCGTCGCGCGATGCGTTGCATGCGGCGGTGATGGAGCGGCGGGAGGTCCGGCGGATCATGAGCTTCGACGCAGGATTCGACGCGCTCGCGTGGGTGGAGCGGGTGTCCTGAGGGGATGCGCCGAGGGTGCATCGCGTCGCGGCGCTGAGTGCGCTGACCTAATAGCCCCGCGCGCGGTCGATCGCCCAGCGTGGGCGCTCCCCGCGTTCGATCGTCGTCAGACATTCCAGAAACCCATCGGCGGCACCGGTGATGGTCGTCGGACCTGAGCAGTGCGGGGAGATCGTGACCTGCGGATGGCTCCAGAGCGGTGAATCGGCCGGGAGCGGTTCGACCTGGAAGACGTCGAGTGCCGCGGCGCGCAGCCACCCTTTCTCAAGCGCCTCGGGGAGTGCTGATTCATCCAGCGCGGCGCCGCGTCCCGCATTGAGCAACATCGCCCCCCGGCACCGCGAGAGGAGGTCGCGCGAGAGGAGCCCGCGGGTCGCCGGGGTGTCGGGAAGGACGGCGATGATCCAGTCCGCGTCACCCACGAGGGTTGGGAGCGCCGCTGGTGTGTGGACCGCCTGGAAGCGGTCGGGATCGGTGGTCACCTGCACTCGCTCGCGGCCGCCTTCCATCGCACCCGATACGTTCCCCGTGCGCGAGACGCCGATGACTCGGACGTCGAGTGCGGTCAGCGCGCGTGCGATCGCTGACCCGATCTCCCCGGTGCCGAGGATCAACGCCGTGCGACCGCCGATGCGGCGTGGGGCGAGGGAGGCCCAGCGCCTCTCGCCCTGTGCCTCGGCGAGCACCCCGAGTTGCTGCGATTCCGCGAGGATCCGCGCCACCGCCCATTCGGCGATCGCCGGGCCGAAGCGCTCGGGTGAGCGGGTGAGGAGGGTGGCGGGCGCGAGCGCGCCGGGGGCCATCCAGGGATCGACGCCGGCGCCGGTGGAGTGCACCCAGCGCACGCTCCCCATCGTCGCGGCGGACGGTCGACGGAACCCCACATAGCACTCGGCCCAAGCCAGATCCGCGTCGGTGACCTCCGTGTGCGGGATCGCGCGGAGCTCGAGGTCGGGACGAGCGGTGGCGATGCGCGCGGCGACCGCGGCGGCATCTGACGCACCGACGAGGATGCGCCGCGGGGGGGTGGGGAGGGGGAGGGGAGTGGTCATGCTGGTTGGAGAAAGGTGGCGGTCCCATGGATATTCCGGCATCCCCACCTCTCCCGGAGTGGCCGTGAAGAAGCTCCTGCTGGTCTTCGTCGTCGGTGTCGTGGCGCTCGTCGCCGTCCTCGTGGGCAACGCCTCGCGCCTCCCGGCGCCACCGGCCGCCGCCGGTGAGACGGAGGCGATCCCCATCGATACGGCGCAGGCGGCGAGCCGCCTGGCGCGCTCGGTGCGTCTGGCGACGATCTCGTATGCCTCGGGGGCTCCGATCGATACGGCGGCTTTTCGCGCCTTCCACGCGCTCGTGGCGACGGAGTTCCCACGGGTGCACGCGACGCTGCGGCGCGAGCTGGTGGGTGGACTGAGCCTCCTGTACACCTGGGGGGGACGCGATTCGGCCAAGGCGCCCGTGGTCTTGATGGGGCACATGGATGTGGTGCCGGTGCCCGAGGCGAATCTCGCTGAGTGGACGCATCCCCCGTTCGGCGGGGTGATCGCCGATGGGTATGTCTGGGGGCGTGGGACGCTCGACGACAAGACGACGGTGCTCGCGACGCTCGAGGCGGTGGAGCGGTTGCTCGAGTCGGGGTATGTCCCGCCGCGGACCGTCTATCTGATGTTCGGGCACGACGAGGAGAATGGGGGGCGGTTCGGCGCGCGCGCGATCGTCGACACGTTGGTGGCGCGTGGGGTGACACCGGCCCTGGTGGTGGACGAGGGCGGGTTCCTCGCCAGTGGGGTGATTCCTGGTGTACAGGGACGTGCGGCGATCGTCGGAATCGCGGAGAAGGGGTATGTCTCGTTCCGCCTCACGGCGGCGGCGAATGGGGGGCATTCATCGATGCCGCCGTCACGCACCGCGGTGGGGGCGCTGAGCCGCGCGGTGCTGGCGCTGGAGGCGAATCCCTTCCCGGCGTCGATCGATGGGCCGACGCGTGGGATGCTGGAGGCGATGGCCCCGTATGCGTCGTTCGGGCAGCGGGTGGCGTTGGCGAACCTCTGGTTGACCGCGCCGGTGGTCGAGCGCGCGATGCTGGGGAGTCCGCTGGGCGCGGCCCTCCTGCGGACGACGACCGCCCCGACGATGCTGAGCGCTGGGGTGAAGGACAACGTCCTCCCCCCGGTGGCGGAGGCGATCGTGAACTTCCGCATCCGACCGGGGGAGACGCATGAGACGGTGCTCGCGCGCGTGCGAGAGATCGTGAACGACACCCTGATCTCGGTCGACTACATGGACAGCGTCCGCGTGAACCCGTCGCCGGTGTCGTCGGTGGATTCCCCGGCGTATGCGCTGGTGGCCTCGACCATCCGCTCGCTCGCGCCGAGTGAAGCGCTGCCGGTGCTCCCGTATCTCGTGATGGGTGGGACCGATGCCAAATATTGGGGGGCGCACACCGACCAGGCGTTCCGCTTCCTCCCGGTGCCCCTCGGGGACGGGGACCAGGCGAGGATCCATGGGGTGAACGAGCGGATCCGCGTCGAGGATTACGGCGTCGCGGTGGGCTTCTTCACGCGGCTGTTGCGCGGGATCGATCAGCTGCCGGAGTGAGGCGCGCGCGACGGTCGTCGGGCCACGGACCGGAACCTTTCACCCCGCTCGGGGAATTCATCATCCATGACCACGACCCTTCGTCGCTGCATCCTCGCCGTCGCGCTCCTCTGGGGCGCCCCCCTCGAGGCGCAGACAGCCGCCGCCCCGAAGCCCGAGATCTTCCTCCGCGTCCCCCAAGACGGGGCGGTGGTTCCCGCGACCTTCGAGGTGGTCTTCGGACTGCGCCACTACGGCATCGCGCCGGCCGGAGTGAAGATGCCCAGCACGGGGCACTTCCACATCCTGATCGATCGTGAGGCGCCGGCGATCGGCGAGGTGATCCCAGCCGATCCCTTCCACCGGCACTATGGGGCGGGGCAGATCGAGACGCAGCTCACGCTCCCGGCGGGGAAGCACACCCTGCGCGTCGTGCTCGGCGATGCGGAGCATCGCGTGATCAGCCGGGAGTTGATCAGCGCGCCGATCACGATCACCGTTCGCGCGCCATGACGCACGAGAGGCGCGCCACAACCGGGACGCGCCTCTCTCACTTCCTCTGAGCGAACCTGCTCAGCGACGCGGGGCGGGCTCCAGGCGCATCAGCGCCGGACTCCCGCCCTTTCTCGTCTCGAAGACGAGGTAGAGGAAGCCGTCGGGGCCCTGCCGGACATCGCGGATGCGCCCGCGGCCCTGCACGAGGTTCTCGACCTCCGTCACCGTCGACCCGTCGAGGGCGACGCGGCTGAGGCGCTCGCCGACCAGCCCGCCGACGAAGAGCTGCCCCTGCCACTGCGGGAACTTGTCCCCCGTGTAGATGGCGAGCCCGGAGATCCCGATCGAGGGGACCCAGACGTTGATCGGCGATTCCATCCCGGCCCGCGTGGTCCCGACGTGGATCGCGCTCCCCGTGCGGTAGTTCACGCCGAAGCCGATCACCGGCCAGCCATAGTTCTTCCCGGCCTGCACGAGGTTGAGCTCATCGCCACCCTGCGGGCCATGCTCGTCGGCCCAGAGCTGGTTCGTGATGGGATGCACCGCGAGCCCCTGCACGTTCCGATGCCCGTAGCTCCAGATCTGCGGGAGGGCTCCCGGGGTGTTCACGAAGGGGTTGTCGGTCGGCACGCGCCCATCATCGTGGAGCCGGATGATCTTCCCGTGATGCGTCCCGAGGTGCTGCGACGGATGCTTGAGCAGCGAGTCGATCGGCCCGGCGGGCATCACCTGACGATCGCCGAGTGAGATGAAGAGGTAGCCCTCGCGATCGAAGGCGAGGCGGGAGCCGTAATGCCCCATCCCCCGCGACCACTTCTGCGCCTCGAAGATCTCCGTCACCTGCGTCAGGCGATCGTTCTCGAAGCGGGCGCGGATCACCGCGGTGGTGCCGAGCGTGCCATCGGCGCTGGGCTTGGAATAGCTCAGGTAGATGAAGCGGTTCTCGGCGAACTTGGGATGGGCGATGACGTCGAGGAGACCGCCCTGACCGCCAACGCGGATCGGTGGGAGTCCGGGGACGGTGTCGGGGAGGAGCTTCCCCTTCCGGATGACGCGGAGCTGCCCCGTGCGCTGGGTGACGAGGAGGTCGCCGCCCGGGAGGAAGGCGACGCCCCAGGGGCTCGTCAGGCCATCGGCGACGAGGGTGAGGCGGACGTCATGATGCTGCGTCCGCAGGGTCTCCTGCGCCGAAGCGAGGGCGCAGGGGAGGGCGAGGGCGAGGAGGCCGGCTCGGAGGGCGCGAGGCGCGAGGGTGAGCATGGACATGCGGGGAAAGCTACACCCTCACGAGCGCTCAGCGCCCGGCGGCCGCCACGGACCGCGGTTTCGCTTTGCGCGGCGGCTCGGGTGTCGGGAGCGGTCGCTCCGCGCGCTCGCTGCGCTGCCCCGTGCGCGTCTCACGCGGGCGGTCCCGCCGGTCATCGTCCCGCCGATCCCTGTCGCGATCGCGGTCGCGCCCGCGATCGATGTAGATCGGGCGCTGGACGATCGTCCGCGTCCAAGGCCAGAGGCCCCAGGGACGCACGTGCACGATGGGCGGTGCATGGACGATCACGGGTGGCGGCATGAAGACGGGGTTCGGTACGACGACCGTCGGGGGCTGGACGACCACTGGGGCGGGCTGCACGACGATGGGGGGCGGCGCGGGTGGCTGGACCGCCGCCGCGGGGGCGGGCATCGGCGAGAGCACGGGGACGGTCACCACGGCGACGCGGCGCTGGTTCTCGATCGCGGCGCGCACATCGCCCGGCTGCTGCCGATAGGCGCGCCCCATGGCGATCGCCCAGGCGGGCCGTTCGGCAAGGAGTCGCAGCACCTGATCCAGCGCCTCATCGGAGAGCTGGGCGATGGGCCGAGCGAGGTCGTCGATCTCGCGGACCGTCAGGAGCTCCGGCGGCGTCCCCTGTTGGGCGACGAGCGGGAGCGGGGCGACGACGAGGAGGGCGGCGGCGACAGCCCGGCGGGTGGACCCGAGGAGGGTGGTCATGCGCTCTCGTACCGTCGGGGCCGTGCCGGGTTCCCTCGCACGGCACGGCCCCCTGCCTCCGCGGTGATCAGCGCACGTAGGTCAGCCAGCCGTGCGTGTCCTCGGTGCGGCCGTTCACGATATCGAGGAAGCGGGATTGGATCGCCTTGGTCACCGGGCCGGGCTTCCCACTGCCGACGGGGAGGCGATCCACGCTGCGGATCGGCGTGACCTCACTCGCCGTGCCGCAGACGAAGACCTCCTGACCGGTGTAGAGCGATTCGCGCGTGAGCGGCTGCACCGCGACCTCGATCCCAAGGTCCTTCGCGATGGCGATCACCGCGCTCCGGGTGATCCCGGGGAGGAGGGTGCCGTCGATCGGCGGGGTGTAGAGCCGGCCCTCGTCGACGACGAAGACGTTCTGCCCTGACCCTTCCGAGAGCATCCCATCCGGCCCGAGGGCGATCGCCTCATCGAAGCCGTTGCGGAGCGCCTCCATCTTGATGAGCTGTCCGCTGAGATAGTTGCCGGCGATCTTCGCGGCGGCGGGGATCGTGTTCGGCGCCACGCGGTGCCAGGTGGAGATGCAGGCATCGACCCCCTGTTCGAGTGCGGCGTCGCCGAGATAGGCGCCCCAACGCCAGCAGGGGAGATAGGTCTCGATCGGGCTGTCGAAGGGGACCATACCCGCCGCGCCGTAGCCGCGGATCACCATCGGGCGGATGTAGCAGGCGTCGAGCCCGTTCTTGGCGACGAGGGCGCGGCATCCCTCGACGAGTTGGTCGATGGTCCACGGCGGATCCATGCGATAGATCTTGCAGGAGTCGAGGAAGCGCTTGAGGTGCTCGCGGAGCCGGAAGATCGCGGGACCCTTGGGCGTGGCGTAGCAGCGGATCCCCTCGAAGACGGCGGAGCCGAACTGCACGGAGTGCGCGAGGAGGTGCACCTGCGCGTCCTGCCAACGGATGAAGGACCCGTCACGCCAGATCCAGTCGGTCTCGGTGATCTTCGCCATGGACAGCTCGGGGGGTCAGAAGGGGGATCGTGCGGGGGACCCGGTCAGACGCCGGGGCCGGCGGAGAGTCTCCGCACGAGTCGGTACATGAATTCGAGCCCATCGTAGAACGCCTGCGCCTGCGCGCGCTCGTTCATCCCGTGGGCGTTCGGGGTGTCGTAGAAGAGTCCCGAGACGCCGTAGACGGGGATCCCGGCGACGCGCAGGAAGCGTCCGTCGGTGGCGCCGGTGCTCATCGTCGGGACCACGGGGATCCCCGGGAAGAGCTCGGCGCTCGTCTCCTCGATGGTGCGGAGGAGTTCGGGGGTGAGGGGCGATGGCGGGCTGTCCTCCGCGGCGCGCTCGATGAGGATCGTCACCCCGGTATCGGCGATCACGCGCGCCAGCTGCGTCCGCACCTGCTCGGTGGTCTCATCGGGGAGGATGCGGCAGTTGATGGTCGCGCGCGCCCGCTGGGGGAGCGCGTTCATCGCGTGGCCCCCTTCCAGAAGGGTCGCGACACAACTCGTGCGCAGCCGCGAGTTGTTCGCCGGATCGCGCGAGATGAGGCGCGCGGCGTCGGCGTCCTTCTCGTTCGCGACGAGTCGTGCCATCGCGCGTCCCACCTCGCCGCCGGAGATCGTCGACTGCCGCCGGAAGTATTCGCGCGTCACGGCATTGAGGCGCACGGGGAAGGCGTACGTGCCGACCCGATCGAGCGCCGCCGCGAGCTGGTAGATCGCATTGTCGGGACGGGGCTGCGAGCTGTGCCCCCCGGTGTTGGTCGTCTCGAGGATGAAGTTGGCGACCTTCTTCTCGCTCGCCTGCACCTCGTTGGCGACGCGCCGTCCATTCTCCACGCGGCCACCGCCGCCCTCGTTGAGGGCATACTCGGCGGCCAAGAGCTCAGGTCGATTCTTGAGGAGCCAGGCGACCCCGTTGGCCGGGCCACCCTCCTCGTCCGCCGTGAGCGCGACGATGATGTCGCGGTCCGGGACGATCCCCTCGGCCTTCATGCGGAGGAGGATCGTCAGGTGGATCGCGCCCTCATCCTTGTCGTCGGCGACGCCACGGCCATAGAACACGCCGTCCTTCTCGATGAATTGGAAGGGGGGGAGGGTCCAGTCGGCGGGGTTCGCCTCGACCACATCGATGTGCGAGAGGAGGAGGATCGGCTGTCGGGAGGTGTTCCGCCCCCGGTAGCGGACGATCAGGTTCCCCTTCCGCGGGGCATTCTCCACGACGACCACATCCTCGGTCGGGAAGCCCGCGGCGCGCATGTGCTTCGCCATCGCCTCCGCGGCGGTGACGCTGTTCCCGGTGGTGAGCGTCGTGTTGATCTCGACCAGCTCCTTCAGGAGGTCGCGCGCCTGCCGCTCCCAGCGGGAGAGGGGGCGGTCCTGGGCGGCGAGGAGGGCGGGGGCGAGCAGGAGGGCGGCGAGGAGGCCGCGACGGAGGGGGGAGCCGGAGGTCATCATGGCAAGTTCACCCCAGTGGGAGACCGGGGCAACGCCTCGCGCCGCACCACCTCGGTTGACATAGGGGGAGGGGGTACCTAGCCTCTCTCCCGTGACCCCTCACCTCGGGAGCGTGCGATGACCGGTCGATCGAAGAAGGACCCCTCGGCGTGCGCCTGTGGGACGCACCCGCCCGCCGGCCGCGCGGCCGTCGCGGTCGATGACGAGGTCAAGGGGCGGAATCTGACGCGGCTCCGGCGGATCGAGGGGCAGATCCGTGGGTTGCAGCGGATGGTGGAGGAGGACCGCTACTGTGCCGACGTCATGACGCAGATCGCCTCGGTCCAGGAGGCGCTCCGGGGGGTCAGTCGGGAGTTGATGCGCAATCATCTGCGGCACTGCGCCGCCACGGCGGTGCGCGCCGGCGGGGAGACCGCCGACGCGATGTACGACGAGTTGCTCGACCTCATGTACCAGCGGCGCTAAGCGCTCGGTACCGCTGGCGGGCCGTCGGCGGTCGACGTCAGGGGGTGATGAACGTCCACTGCGCGCGGTGGTCGCGCGTCAGCGGGGCGTTCGTGAGTCGCGCTCGCACCATCTCGATCGGCATCCGACCGCCCTGCATGATCGCGTCGTGGAAGGCGCGATTCGTCATCCGCCCCGATCGCACGAGCTCCTGATGGAGCGCGCGGATCTGGAGGCCGCCGAGCATGTAGGCCGCTTGGTAGAGTGGGGAGTAGGTGCCGTTGAACGAGCGCCGGACCTCGGCCTCCGCATTCGCCCGCTCATGTCCCACGCGATTCACGAGGAGATCGACCGCCTCCTGCGGGGTCATCTGGCCGAGGTGGACCTTGAGCGAGAAGATGATGCGCGCGAGGCGATGCGAGCGCCAGAAGAGGAAGCCCATCCGGTTCTCGGGGGTCTTCGGGAAATCGAGATCCCAGAGGAGCATCTCCCAATAGAGCGCCCATCCCTCCGTCCAGAACGGGGTGCTGAAGGCACCGCGGTGCGGGTGGTACCGGCTCGCCATGAACCCTTGGAGGTGATGCCCAGGGATCAGCTCGTGATGCACCGTCGCCGAGGAGAAGTGGGGGTTATTCCCCCGCATGCTCATCAGCTTGTCCTCATGCGCCATCGAGTCGGTGGGATAGGAGACCTGGATCACCTCGCCGCCGAGGAAGAAGGGGGAGACGAGTTGTTGACGGGGGGAGAGCATCTCCATCCGCCAGATCTCCTCCGCGAGTGGGGGGATGGTGATGAGGTCCTTCGCCTTGAGGAAGGTGATCGCCTCCTCGGCGAGCCCCTTGATGAGGGCGGGTTGGTCGCCGGCGGGGACGTACTTCCGCTTCACCGCCTCGAGGGCGGCGCGCCAATCATCGCCGAACCCCATCTCGCGTGCGGCGCGGCGCTGTTCCTGCTCGATCCATTTGAACTCGCGTTCCGCGAGGGCGATCAGCTGCGCCGGTTCGTAGGCGATCAGCTCGGCGCGGAGGTCCTCGGCCAACCCGGCGGCGCCGATGGGATCGCCGATGATCGGTTCCTCCTCTCCGGCCTTCTGTCCGACGACCAGCTCGCGGATCGCGGTCTGGTAGCGGGTCATCGCCGCCGTCACCCGCTTGTACGGATCCTCGGTCCACCAGGTGAAGAGGGGATGGTAGCCGGCATAGAAGCGATGCCAGTCGCGGAGGGTGCGTTGCAGGTCATCGAGGTAGGCGACGGTGCGGAGCCCGACGATCCGCTCGGGGCGACCGATGGCCGTGTTGGCTCGGGCGCGGAGGACGCGCGTCAGGCTGTCGATCTCCTTGGCCATCGCAGCGAGGGTCGCGCCACTCGACTGGGGGTCAATGGGATTGAAGCGTCGGCGCGCCTCCTCGAATTCCGTGATGATCGGGCCGAAGGGGACAGACGGCGCCATGTCCTTGGCGAGCCGCTCTTCGCGCGTGAGGCGATCGAGTTCCGCGGTGAGCCGCGTATTCAGGAGGACGTAATCGATGCGCCCTTCCTGGCCGAGCCGGTCGAAGTCGATGCGGGCGAGCCGGCCCTGCCATTCGCGATGGAAGGCGCGGAGGCGCTCGCGCCGCGCCGCGGAGTAGGCGACGGTCCAGCGGCGGTTGAGGGCTGAGAGATCGGTGGTGTAGAGCGACACCGTGTCGCGAAGCTCACTCTGCGCGGTGGCGGATGGCCCCTGGCTCGTGATGATGGTCGGGGTCGACGTCGACGCCGCGATGGCGAGCAGGATGATCGGAGCCCAGCGGGGAAGGGGCAGCATCAGCGCGATCCGGTGCGAGAGGTGGAGGGGAGGGAGTCGATGCGGATGGCGGCGAGCGCCGCGGCGTCCGCCGGGAGTGGGATGGTGCCCGAGGGCATCCGGAACTGCTTGAGCAGGTAGGCGACGGCGACCAGATACTCGTCCTCGGTGAGGGACCCGGGATCGAGCTGCGGCATCTCGCGGCTGATGTAGCCGTAGAGGTCGGCGAGGGGGCGACCGAACCACTTGCCGGTGGTCGCGGGGGTCACGAGGGCCCCCGGGAGATGACACGACTGACAGACCTCCCGCCACAGGACCTCCCCCTCGGCGGCCTGTGCGGCGGTGTAGACGCCGTCCTTCGTGGTGCGTGGGGGGTCGTCGTGCACCGGGCGTGCCGCGAGGAGAGCGGGGAGGATCAGGAGGAAGGCGGTCCGTCGAGGCATTGGCGCGGGGTGGGGAGACGAGGGGAAGGTCGCGCCATTCGCGCGCCGAGGCCAGCGGGGTAGAATTGAGGGAGAGGTCCCACCCCCTTCCATCCCCCCTCCCATCGCCATGTCCTTTCGTGCCTTCTTGACCCTCGTCGTGCTCGTCATCGGCTCGACGGCGACCGATGCGCAGGATCGTCTCCGGACGATGCCGGGCTACGAGCGCTATGCCGCGATGGCGCCCAAGCTCGCGTCGAGCATCAAGTCGGGGGCGATCACCCCGCAATGGGCGGACGACGGGAACTCGTTCGAGTTCACGCGCGATGGGAAGCGCTTCCGCTTCACCGTGGCGACCAAGGCGGTCAGCGAGGTCGCGCCACTCAACGGTGGGGCCGCGATGGGGGCGCGACGCCTGGGCGCGCCGGCGCGCGGCCGCCAGTACACCGAGGCGTGGACCACGGATTCGGCGATGAAGGCGGTGTACCGAGCCAACAACCTCTTCATCTCGGCGCGGGACGGCTCCGGCGAGCGCCAGCTCACCACGGACGGGAGCAAGGAACGGCGCATCAAGTACGGCACCGCGAGCTGGGTGTACGGGGAAGAGCTCGATCAGGTCACCGCGATGTGGTGGTCGCCCAACGGGAGGCAGCTCGCGTACTACCGGTTCGACGAGAACCCGGTGAAGGACTATTGGCTGCAGATGGACCAGACGGCGGTGCAGGGCGCGGTGATGATCGAGGCGTATCCCAAGGCAGGGACGCAGAACCCGATCGTCGACCTCTTCGTCTTTGACCAGGTGACGGGGAAGACCGTCCGCATCGATGCGCGCGATGGGAAGCCGCTCACCGACGAAGTCGTCGGACACTACGTGTACGGGATCA
>Ga0172372_10000345_pt1 | contig 72286 bp, 65 predicted proteins | sample LakKiv5m_2_FD_114544 | JGI IMG/M metagenome (GOLD analysis project Ga0172372, IMG submission 114544) | Freshwater microbial communities from Kabuno Bay, South-Kivu, Congo - kab_092012_9.5m | ecosystem: Environmental > Aquatic > Freshwater > Lake | place: Democratic Republic of the Congo...
AGGGTTTCCCCCATTGTGAAAAATTCTCGACTGCTGCCACCCGTAGGTGTCTGGACCGTGTCTCAGTTCCAGTGTGGCTGGTCGTCCTCTCAGACCAGCTACCCGTCTTAGCCTTGGTGGGCCGTTACCCCGCCAACTAGCTGATAGGCCGCGGGCTTATCTGGAAGTGTCAGGCCTTGCGGTCCCCGACTTTGAGCAACAACTGATGCCAGCCATTGATCACATCCGGTATTAGCTCCGATTTCTCGGAGTTATCCCGGGCTTCCAGGCAAATTACCCACGTGTTACGCACCCTTACGCCACTCCGGACTGCGAGTATTGCTACACACAATCCAGCGTTCGACTTGCATGTCTTATCCACGCCGCCAGCGTTCGTTCTGAGCCAGAATCAAACTCTCCGTTGAAAGTTCGTCCGGCATCGGCTTTTCAGCCGATACTCAAACTCAACTGACTATCTAACTTTCGGTGCAGATCCGGTTTTACCCGCATCCACACCAGGACTCTCTCATCGCACAATTCAAATTTCAAGGAACTACAACTACTTATAAGGCACCATCAGAGGACGATTTATCCGACCGCTCGTTTTGAACGAAGCAGCCTGAATAATTCATCCCGTGCTGCGGTGCGTTTTGTAGTCGCAAAGAACGACAACAAATTAACCAGAGGGTGATGGAACCACAAGTGGTTTCTTAAAGTTTTTTTACGAACCGCACCTTGGACACGCTTCTTTTTTGGATTCAGGCGACTCTAAAGCATTCCTAATTTGTTGCTGTTATGATACTTGTGTAGTTTTTAGGTTCGAACACTTTTGATGCGTACACCGAGGAAACTCGATGACGTCCGCTTCGGACTCGGTGACAGACCTCACCCGTACGTCCGATCCTTTACTGACGCAGCGCCAACGGACGCAGTCCGAATTCACTTTTGTAATGCATTGGCGTACAATTGTTAAATAGTAGTTATCAGCCCTCTGAGTCCGTCTCTCAATTGAATGCCAACCGGGCAGTGATCAGAGCCTCCGATCTCCCGTCGAATGAATCCTTCCCTCAGGTTTGGCCGAAGCGCTTCGGACACCAACAAGTAGTCGATGCGCCACCCTACGTTGCGTTCACGAGCTCGATTCATCGGACTCCACCAAGTGTAGTGGCCTCCTTCCTTGTTAAATTGCCTAAACGAATCGATGAAGCCGGCGTCCAGAATCGATTGGAACCCTTCTCGTTCCTCCCTTGTGAACCCGTGATTCCGTGTATTCGCCTTTGGATGCGTTAAGTCGAGTTCGGTGTGAGCAACATTGAAATCACCGCACACAACCACAGGCTTTGCGCTTTGGAGGTTACGCAAGAAGACGAGGAAATCGCGGTCCCATATTTGGCGGTAACGAAGTCTTGTCAGCTCCCTCTGTGAGTTTGGGACGTAAACGTTTACCAAATGAAATCTTGGGAACTCGGCGAGAATCACCCTCCCCTCAGAGTCGTGTTGGTTCGAACCGATCCCAGTGGACACACGGATCGGGAGGTGTTTTGTAAGTATGCAGGTTCCGGAATAGCCCCGTTTGTCGGCGCTGTTCCAGAGAGCCTTGTAAGGCTCTGGCCATTCCTGGTTCACATCCTCTGGTCTCGCTTTGGTCTCCTGCACGCAGATGATATCGGGGGATTCGCTGTTCAGGTATTCGATGAAGTTCTTCCGAAGAGCAGCCCGGAGCCCATTGACGTTCCACGAGATGATTTTCACGGTTCGCACATTGCTACCATGGCGTCTTGATTCGGCCAACCTAGAGACAGGTGGGTATGCCAAGCGCTCCCGTTCGTCATTCCAATACGTTGGAACTGGCGGTGCACCTCCGACTTCGCTAGATGGGGAGCATGTCAACAGATGATCGATGCTGCACAATCGTCCCCTATTTCCGCGTCGAGGACGACAGCCTTGCCCCATTCAAGGAGCTTTGTGTCCGTTTCGTGGCGAAGACATCCGAGGAAGAGGGATGTTTGTACTATGGTTTCAGCTTCAACGGAAATGTTGCGCATTGCCGCGAAGGGTACATATGCGCAGAAGCAGTGCTCGCCCATCTGGCCAACGTGAAGCCCCTTCTTGAGGAAGCCCTCCACGTCTCCACGCTCATTCGCCTCGAAATCCATGGCCTGGAGTCGGAGTTGGCGAAACTGCGATCGCCCTTGGCTGGCCTGAATCCAGATTTCTTCGTATTGGAGTGCGGATTTCGTCGGGCATGAAGTATGTCTTGGCCAATTGATTCTTAGCTTGCCCGGCCGTCTTTCCATATGCGCCCCTTCATTCCGACCCTCGTTCTGGCCCTGTTGGCCGGTTGTTCGACGCCTCAGTCATCCTCCCGGCTGGCATCTGCACTGGTGTTCCATGCGCCGTTCGACGGCACCGCTGATGCCGCTTTGGCAGGCGGCGATCGTCGTATTCAGACCGGACCGAGTTGGGGCGCGCCACGCATGACCGCACCTGGTTTGCCACGGGAAGGGACCGTTGTCGTGGCACCAGACGCTGGCCGCTTCGGTGATGCCCTCCGTTTCGAGAAGAAGATCGACCAAGTTGTCGGATACCGTGTGCCTGGCAACTTCCCCTACCGAACGAACCACTGGTCCGGTAGCGTCAGCTTCTGGTTGCGGGTTAGTCCAGACGAGGACATCGAGCCCGGTTACAGCGATGTGATCCAAGTCACGTCAAAGTCCTGGGACGACGCGTCATTCTTCGTTGAATTCACCAAGGACGAAAAGCCGCGGGAAATGCGCCTTGGCGTCTATGCGGACAAGAGCATCTGGAATCCCAACAATCGTGACTGGGGCAAAATCCCCATTGAAGAGAAGCCGCTCGCCCGGGTCCTGCGCCCGCCCTTCCGACGCGACCATTGGAACCACGTGGTCTTCACCTGGGAGAACTTCAACACCGGACAACCTGATGGAGTCTGCCAACTGTATCTCGATGGTCTTCCCGCAGGGTCGATTTCCGCGCGTGAGCAGACTTTCCACTGGGACCTTTCCCAGTCCGTGATGATGCTTGGGCTGGCGTACACTGGGTGGATGGACGACCTCGCCGTATTCGATCGTCCCCTGTCGCGGGCAGAAGTACTGAGACTCCACCGCCTGCCGGGCGGCGTCAGCGACCTTCGGAAATAGTCACTTCCCCGGCTCCCACGATCGATCGAACCGAGCAACCGTCTCAGCCCACATCTCGGGCGTGTAGATGTGTCCGACGCCGGCTTCACGATGTGCACGATGGCACCGTTACCGGATGGGGGGATCCGGCGTATTCAACGCCGTGCCAATAGCAGTGGAGGATGGCTGTCACCTTACGGTTGGCTGAAGCGGACAGAAGGAAGACGCCTGGAACTGCCCCGTTGTTGTCGATTTCGATCCGTTCCTCGAGCCATTCACGGCTGTCAGCACTGCTGACAACCTCCACCATGGAGGGATCGGGGCGGGGCGGGAGTTCGCCGAGAGCCCTGCGGAACGGGGCGCTGACTTCAGCGTGATGGTTGGGCAGCTCCGCGTCTCTAGCTTGAAGCTTGAAGAGGGTGCGAACGCCGCCCGTCGCCTGGAGCAGGCCTTGGCCCGAGTCCCCGTTGGTTCCAGCTGCCTCGACCATGATTCCCTTCAAGTACCACGCCGCGGTCAGAATCCCGAATGGAACCGAAGCCTTGAGCCGCGAGTAGATATGGGGAAACGACGAAACAGGGCATTCGACCCGCAAGGTGGGACCTCGGTTCTCTGAAGTCGCGGCAATGCTCGGGAAAATCGGTGTAGCTGATCGCTCGAGGAGCGTCTGTGCTTCGGATGGCGTAAAGTGTAAGGAATCCCACGAAGGTGCGACCCAATCGGTGCGGGAAGCCGGTCCAGCTTCCCCAGCATGTGCGCCATGAACCCTTCTCCTGATCCTTGGCCGACGCGGCTGCGTCGGCTTCTGCTGCCGGATTGTCGTGAAATGAGCCGACTGACATCCCGCTCAATGGACGGCCCCCCGGGGCTGTTTCAATGGGTGGGCATGCTTCTACATCTTGGTCTGTGCGCAACGTGCCGAAGGTATCGCCGGCAGCTTCTGTGGTTACGTCAGGTTGCCTACCTGTCGGCACATCCACCGGCAGAGGTGCCTGCGATGCGGTTAACGCCGGAGGCAAGAGAACGACTGGTCCGTCGAATGAGAGCAACGGCCGCAACGAAGTCGTCGCAACCGGGGGATGACTCCCAATGATGCCACCGAATGAACCCGTCCGCCTCGATCCGGAACGCTGGGTGACAGAACATGGCGACGCGTTATTTCACTCTGCACTGTCTCGAGTACGAGACCCAGCCGTCGCAGAGGACCTGGTGCAGGAGGCGCTGCTCTCTGCGCTCAAAGGGCATGAACGCTACGAAGGTCGTTCTACCGAACGGACCTGGTTGGTGGGGATCCTCAAGAACAAGGTTCTCGATCACTTTCGCACTGCGCGCCGGGAAACGAGTTTCACGGATCTGGCGTTCTTCGCCGAGGCCGAGGAAGAAAGCTTCGAACGCGAGGCGTTCCTACCGCATTGGTTGCCGGCCAGCGCTCCCGGCGAATGGGAAGGTGCCGGAGCCGGACTTGACCGGGTGGAATTCTGGGGCGTCTTCCAGCGATGTACCGGTCGGTTGCCGGAGCGGATCGCGTGTGCCTTTGTGCTCCGGGAAGTCGATGGGCTGTCTACCAACGAGATCTGCACTACGTTGGGCATCTCCGCGGCGAACCTGTGGGTAATGCTTCACCGTGCGCGAATGGCACTGAGAATTTGTCTGGAGACACACTGGTTTCAAACCCATCGTGCATCCACTAACGGAATGAATGGCCACACCCCGGCGTAAGGAATCCCGGCGGACTGCGACACAGCAACGTATGACATCCCATCCTGAGTCCCGCATGGCCTGTGGCTCAGGCCTCTGCCTCCGCCACGAAATCGTCAGTTGGACATTCCAAGCGCTGGCGGCGGCAATCCTGTTGCAGACGCTGTACTTCAAGTTCAACGGAGCCCCCGAGTCGGTGTTCATCTTCGCGACACTGGGCATTGAACCTTGGGGGAGGATTGGAACCGGAGTGGCCGAGCTAATCGCTGCCGTGATGTTGCTGTACCGGCGATGGAGTGCCTTCGGCGGGGTCATGGCAACCGGTCTGATGGCCGGAGCGATCTTCAGTCACCTCACCAAGCTCGGAATCGTGGTCCAGGGAGACGGCGGCCTGCTCTTCGGACTCGCAGTGACCGTCTTTGGATCCGGCCTTATTGTCACCTGGCTGCGCCGAAGCCAGCTTCCGATTCCGGCATGGGTCCTGGATCGCGTGGGTGCAATCCTGGGCCAGCCGCGGAGGCCTGCTTGAATCAGGAAAAATCAAACCCTCACCGCCATCAGCTCCGGTGGGCATCCAGCCCATTGCGAGCTATCGGACACGATGGGCGCGATCGCCGAAGGAAGTGAAACAAGCGCAGCGCCTCCGGTTCCGCGTGTTCAATCTCGAACGTCAGGAAGGACTGAGCGCGTCCTTCGAAACAGGGCTCGACGCGGACGCATTCGACGACATCTGCGATCACCTGCTCGTCGAACACGTGGAAAGCGGCCAGATCGTGGGAACCTATCGCATGCAGACAGGCCCGATGGCGACGACTGGACGGGGCTACTACAGCGCCCAAGAGTTTGCCTTTGAACCCTTTGAATGCCACCGCAAGCGCATCCTCGAACTCGGTCGGGCCTGCATCGAGGACGGGCACCGGAGTTTCGCCGTTCTCACCCTCCTTTGGCTGGGCATTGTTGCTTACGCCGCCCGCCATGGGTCCCAATACCTGATCGGATGCAGTTCCCTCCCTTCGGTTGATCCCGCCGAGGGCCTGGCAGCCTTACGTGCACTGGAAGGACACTTGGTTGACCCCGTGCTTCGGACCCATCCGCTGCCAGGATTCACTTGCGAAGGAACAGCGGCCGAAGAGACCCCGCCCATTCCGCGCCTCCTGCTTGCGTATCTTGCGCTGGGTGCGCGGATCTGCGGCCCTCCGGCCTTGGATAGGGCATTTGGCACCGTCGACTTCCTGACCCTTCTGGACCTCCATGCCATCCCTGAACGCGTCCGTGCCCGGTGGGGCCTGACGCGGGACTCCGACGCCAACACTTTCGTGTAAGGGCGAAAGCTCATTTCCGACTCACAGGCTGCCACACAATGACTGCCGAATCTCCTGCCACTGAATCCGGAAACTGGAAATCCACCGACGCCACCGACGGTTCCCACGAACGCATCCTCCAAGGGTCAGAAACGCTGCTCCTGCAGGGTGAAACCCTTCTGCGAGGAGTCACCGCCGAACAGTATTCCGCCCATGTGCCCATGGCTCTGGGCGGCTCCATCGGGACCCACTATCGGCACTGCCTCGACCACTTCGCGATCATCGCCATCTTTGGCCGATTGCAGGGGATCGAGCTGCCGAAAGAGTTCGGGATGGCACCCTCGACGCTGGCCCATCTGCGCCGGAAGGCCCCGTGACCTTGAACACCAATGTCTGGATGGAGACACAGGCCTCGCCCATGCCTCAGGCATGGATCATCGGGTTGTCGACCTGGGTTCAGGAAGACATCCCCACCGTGAGCGCGGCGTTGCTGGCAGCGGCCGGAGCGATGCCCTCCGGGGTCGCCTTCACGGCATGTGTTCTAGGGATCTGGCTTGGTGACCTCGCGCTCTACGGGCTGGCTCGTGGGCTGGGACGTCCGTTGCTGGCGACCCGCCTGGGTCGGCGGATGGTTTCATCGGAAAGGGTGGATCAAAGCGAGCGGTGGTTTGCTGAACGTGGGACCTGGCTGCTTGTCTTGAGTCGATTCGTGCCTGGCACACGCCTTCCCACCTACCTTGCTGCCGGATTCCTCCGGATTCCCTTCGTGACGTTCAGCAGCGTGACGGCAGTGATGGTCCTGCTGTGGACGGGAGCCATCTTTCTCGCGGCGCGTCTTTTCGGCCCCTCGCTCGCGTCCTGGATGCAGGATCGCCCGGCAGCGTACTGGCTGATTCCGCTGGCGGTGGCCGGACTGTGGGTGGCCGCCCACCTCGCCGGGCGAAGTATTGGCGGGAGTAAGGACAGTGCATCCATACGGATCGAGCGATGGCGGCGGTGGGAATTCTGGCCGGCCTGGCTGTTCTACCTGCCGGTTGCCTTCCGCTACGTCCAGCTTTCGATCCGCCATCGCGGATGGACCCTGCCCACCGCCGCCAATCCGGGCATGACCACCGGAGGGCTCGTCGGAGAATCAAAGTTCACGACACTTCTCGATCTCCAGCAGACCAGCCCTGAGTTCACCGCCGAGGCTTGGCTCCTGGTTGAAGGAACCCACGATGACCGCCAGAAACGGCTCCAACAGATCCGTGACACCCACGCCGTTGGGTTTCCCTTCATCCTGAAACCGGACGTCGGCCAGCGAGGTGTGGGCGTCCGCCTGGTCCGCAACGATGCCGAAATCCAGGAATATCTCCGCCAGAACCACGAACGGCTGGTGATCCAACGCTATATTCCCGGACCACGCGAGGCGGGGATCTTCTACTACCGCCGACCGGGTGAAGCCCACGGCCGGATCTTTGCCATCACGGAAAAGGTCTTCCCGGAGGTCATCGGCGACGGGCGACGAACCCTCGAGGAATTGATCCGATCCGACGAACGTGCCCGCCTCATCAGCAACCTCTACCTGCGACGTTTCAACGCCCGCCGTCAGGAAGTCCCGAGATCCGGGGAACGCATTCGCCTCGTCGAGGCCGGAAACCATGCCCAAGGATGCATCTTCCGCGATGGGCTCCACCTGCGGACCCGGGAACTGGAGGACTGCATCGACAGGATCTCGCAAAAAGTTCCCGGGTTCTTCGTCGGGCGCTACGACCTGCGTTACGAATCCGACGAGGCGCTCCGGCAAGGACGCGGTTTCCGCATCCTCGAGCTCAACGGAGCAGCCGCCGAGGCCACCAGCATCTACGACGCGCGCACGACCCTGGGTTCCGCCTACCGAACCCTGTTCGAGCAGTGGGGCATCGTCTTCGAGATCGGGGCTGCCAACCGCGCCCTTGGGCACAAACCGGACAGCATCCGCGACCTCCTCCGCACCTGGCGCACCACCAATGCCCGGATACGCACCTACCCGATGGCAGACTGACGTTCCCTCCATGTGCACCCTGACGTTCAGTCCCCAGCGCAGCGGTTTCCTCGTGGTGATGAACCGCGATGAACAACGATCGCGCATCGCGGCCCTTCCTCCCATCTTCCGCCAACTCGGCGATCGCCAAGCGCTGTTCCCTTCCGAGCCTACCGGTGGAACCTGGATGGGAATGAACGATGCCGGTGTCGTGCTCGCTTTGATCAATTGGTATTCAGTTCCTTCGCTCCCCCTCGCGCTCCCGGTCTCGCGCGGAGTCATCATCCCCACGCTGTTGTCCGAATCCGATGCACAAATGGCCGGAAGTAGCCTTGCCACGCTCGCGCTCGACCAAATCCAGCCGTTCCGTCTGGTCGGCATCTTTCCCAGAAATGTGGGAGGCCAGGTACGCGAATGGCGCTGGGATGGTGAGACAGTCGTCGCGATCGAGCATCCGTGGAAACTGGAACACTGGATTTCGTCTGGCGCGGACGAACAGGGCGCGGAACGCGAGCGTCGCCGCTGCTTCGCCCGCCACAGCACCGCTGCCGACCACGGCACGAAGGAATGGCTCATCCGGCTGCACGCCTCCCATGAACCCGCCCCGGGTGCCGCCTCCATTTGCGTCCACCGCGAGGACGCCGCCACGGTCAGCCAGACCCGCATCGGATGGGCCGACGGATCCGGGTGGATGGAGTACGTGGAAGGATCGCCCTGCGAAAGCTGGGAGAAGGGCCGGCCGACGTGAGGATGCTCTCCCCATCAACCCAGATTCTTCGAACTTCCAGCTCCCACCCAACCCAAGTCTGGGAACCCGCCCCACACTGGCCCTATGCTGGAGCGGTGGGATGGTTGAACGTCATTCATGAAGACCCGGCACTGCTGGTCGTGCACAAACCGGCAGGACTGGTGTGCCATCCGACCAAGGGCGACGCGGCCTCGAGCCTGATCGGTCGCGTGCGATTGCACCTCGGCCTCGACGCCGAACCGCAGATGGTGCACCGACTCGACCGCGAAACCAGCGGCGTGATGGTGTTCGGCAAGACCGAGGAAGCCTCCGCCGAATTGCGCCGGCTCTGGATTGCCGGCTTCGTCACCAAGGAATACCTCGCCATTGTCCACGCCCATCCCAACGAAGACGAGGGTGTCATCGATGGTCGCCTCGGGAAGCACCACGAATCCGGCGTGTCCATCCGCGATCAGGTACGTGACGACGGCGCCTGGGCGCGCACCCGTTTCCGGGTGGTCCAGCGGTTCATCCGCCCCGAAGGTTCCTTCGCGGTCGTCCGCGTCTGGATGGATACCGGACGCAAGCACCAGATCCGGATCCACATGGCCCACGTCGGGCATCCGTTGGTGGGCGACAAGATCTACGGCGGCGACGATTCGCTGTACCTCGACTTCGTCCAGCGGCGGTTGTCCGCGGAACAGAAGGGCCGACTGCTCCTCGCCAATCAGGCGTTGCACGCCCACCGGCTCTGGCTCCCGTGGGAAGGCGTGGAGCGTTGTTTCGAATCACCGCCAGAAGAAGGCTTCCGTGCCTTCGTCGCCGGCAACACCGTGCCGTGGCTCGAGGATCCCTACGACCCGTTGCGACCGTCGCAGGATCCCGAAACCTCAATCTGAATCCTCTCTGGAGGCCGGGTGCCCTCACTGGGCGGGCAAGGAACATCCCAGCCCCGACTCGCGCCCAAAACCTTCCGGGTCCATGCTCCGCCGCATGGCGAAGCAGCATTGGCTCGTGAAACAGGAACCGGAAGCCTACGCGTGGTCCACATTCGTGCAGGACGGGCGCACCGTCTGGACCGGCGTCCGGAACTTCCAAGCGCGGAACTTCCTCCGTGCGATGAAGCACGGTGATGCCGTGCTCTATTACCACAGCGTTTCGGACAAGGAGGTCGTGGGCATCGCACGCGTCGATCGTGAAGCCTACCCGGATCCCACCGCCACCGAGGGCGACTGGTCCGCGGTGGACCTCGTTCCCGACCGCCCACTGAAACTTCCGGTGCCCCTCGCGTCCCTCAAGGAGGATCCCATCACCGCCGACATGCCGTTGATCCGGCAATCGCGCCTCAGCGTGATGGCCATTACGGAAGCCGTGTACCTACGGATCCTTGAACTCGGCAAGACCTCCGCGGGCCCGTGAGGCCGGGGTGGGAGATCTCAGCGCCCAGTCGCCAGATCCCAGTCCTGGAAAATCCCGGTGAAGGCCGGGTGCCCTCACCCGGCGCAGGCTTCAAACCCGGATCTTCAAACTTCGATCCTTCTCCCCGCCGCGTGAGGGCATGCGGCCTCAAGACGGATTCCGGGAACTGGCAACTGGCAACTGGCAACTCACACTGGCGCCTCCCATCGCGAAGCGTAGGTTCTCCGCCATGGAACGGATCCCTCCCACCTGCGCGCTTTCGCGGCTGCTGTCCTGGGCCGAAGCCCGCGGTGCTTCCGACATCCACGGCCGGTCCGGCTCCGGATTCATCCTCCGGATCTCGGGTCGACTGGAACCGGTGACCGAACCCGAGTTCGACCTGCCGGAGGATGTCACGGTGCAGTCGTGGTTCCTGGATGCGTTCTCGCCCAAGCTTTGCGCCCGCATCACCACCGAACGCGAAGTCGACGCCAGTTTCGAGCACGGCGCCCTCCGTTACCGCGCCAACTTCAGCAAGCAACGCGGCGGCCAGTCGTTCTCCTTCCGCATCGTTCCCCAGCAACGCAAGCAACTGGCCGAACTCCAGCTTCCGGACAGCCTCGCCGACCTGATGCGCTCGATGCGCGGACTCATCCTTGTCACGGGTCCCACCGGGCAGGGGAAGAGCACGACGGTCCGCGCGATGCTGCAGCAACTCGCCGAGGAACGCGCCGCCCGCATCATCACGATCGAGGACCCGATCGAGCACCTGTTCGTCGACGCCCGTTCCCACTTCGAGCAGCGCGAGGTCGGCATTGATACTGCTTCGTTTGCTGACGGTATCCGCAACGCCATGCGTCAGGACCCGAACATCCTGTTTGTCGGTGAAATCCGGGATCGCGAAAGCATCTGGGCGGCGATGCAGGCTGCGGAAACGGGGCATCTTGTGGTCACCACCCTGCACGCGGATTCCGTGGGGCAGGCCATCGGTCGCCTGCGCGAGCACTACCCGGCCTCCGAACAGACCGCCGTGAGCGCCCTGCTGGCGCGCAACCTCAACGCCATCGTCTGCCAGCGGCTCATTCCCAACCTTTCGGGCGGACGAACACCCTGCCTCGAAATCCTGAAGCGGGACGCCGGCGTCGAGGAAGCCATCCGTGAGAACCAACTCACGCTGCTCGCCGGAATCGTGGAGGCGTCGAACCACGTCGGAATGCACAGCTTCGACCAATACCTGCAGGAACTGCTGTCGGCCGGCGTGATCTCGGTGGAGACCGCCCGCGAGTACGCGGTCAACCGCCACCGGTTGGAGTTGGCGCTTCGCGGCATCATCACTGCCCAACCCATCCTCGCCACCAAGGCCTGATCATGCTCGTCCTCTTCCGCTTCTTCCTCACCTCGCTGTTCCTCTGGCTGATCGTGATGCTTTCCCGACAAGCCTCGGAGAACCTCGACGACGACGTGTCGAACGCCGGCCTGTTCGCCCTCGCGGTTGTGGTCGGCTTCGCCGCCAGCATCACCTGGGCGCCGGTGTTCGGCAGGCTCATTGCGGGTCCGATGACCGGATTGATGACCGACGGCCAGGTCTCCGAGGACCGCACCTGGCTGATCCGCTTCGCGCGCCGTTGCGAGGCTCGGGAATGGCCTCGCGTGGCGGTCCTGGCCGCCTTTGCCGAGGGCGTGCGTCATCCGAACCTGCCCGCGGCGTTCGTCGTCGGGATGAACAATGCCCGCCCGGGATCGTGGCTGGAGAAGGTCTTCGCCCGCGAAGTCTGGCGCTTCAACAACATCACCAATTGCGTTCGCGCCCATGAGATCCTCGTCACCCGCCACCAGATCGACCCGGGAACCCATGAACAGGCCGAGATCAATCTCGCCCTGATGTCCCAGATCCGCGAACCCGCCCCCGCGCTGCCTCCCCTCGCCGTGCCCGCCGCGCCACCCGCGCCGCTGCCGAAACGGAATGCCCGGATCCGGCTGTTCGGCACCGCCCCCGGCGCTACGCCAACCCCAGGTCCCGACCCCGGAAAGGAGGAGGCCTGACATGTTCCACCTCCTCAACCGCTGCCTCCACGGATTCATCTGGCTCTGCTGGATCGCCGCCGCCGGCGCCCTGTGGACGCAACGCGAACACGCCCGTCCGGTCGTCGATTATGCCGTGATCCTGCGGGACGCGAACTGGTCCAGCCCACCGCCCCTGCCGCGTTTTTCGGGCAAGGTCACCCGCGTCCTCGGCGATTCCATCGTCCAGTTCCGTACCGATGAAGGCGTTGTCTGGAACCTCGGATTGCAGGGGTGCGAAACCAACGGATTGCCGGCGGGGATCGAAGGAGTCCGGTTCCTTGCCGAGACCCGGCGGCATCTCACGAACTCGTTGATCGGACGGCCGGTCGAGTTCGCCTTCACGCAGACCAACGTCACGCGCACGGGCCTCGGATATCTGTACATCGATTCGACCAACAGCGTTCTCCTCGGCCTCGTCGAGGCCGGACGTTGCGGGGTCAAGACCCCCGAAACCCGCGTCCTCCCCCTCCGCGAACAGTACCAGCTGCGCGTGGCTGAACGAAAGGCCCGCACCGCCAAGGAAGGGCGGTGGGGGCTGTAGGGCGGGGAAGATCCAAGTTCTCAGTTTCAAGTTTCAAGTCCCGTGACCTCGGTTGTCGGCTTACCCACGTGAGCGTAGCAGACAACGTCAGGAGGCTGTGGAAGGAGCAGGAACTGGCCTCAGGAAGCTGGGAACCCAGCTTTGGAGGCCGCGTGCCCCCTTGAGGCGCCTGACCGACTCGGCGTGCAGCCGCTTCCATCTTGAGACTCACTCCAACCACAGCCTCCTCACGTCGGCTGCCACGTTCGTAGCGGACGAGGTCACGAGGCAGTGGTGATGGCTTCAAACTTGCCTCCCACCCCCCTTCGACTCATTTCTCAGGCGAAGTCGTAAACCGTCACCTTCTTCCAGAGCTTGCTGCACTCGGCCACGAACTTCAGGTGCTCCGGATGCACCTGGTAGTCATCCTGCGCCTGCTTGTCCGGGAAGATCAGGTTCAGCGCGACCTGATAGGATTGATCCACCACCGGCCGATGGCTCCCGACCATCTTGCCCATGTGGAACTGGAGCGCGCCCGGGATCGACTTCAGATACTTCTGACCGCCCGCGATCAATTCGTCGGCCGCAGCCGGATTTGCAGGATCGGTCCAGAAAATGACGACGTGTGAAAACATGGTGAGGCGAATGTAAACGAGCCCCCGGGAACGTTTCCAGCGCTGGAAGGCCAAAGATTGCCGGCCTCCACCGGTTGAGGTCACCCGGCCTTCAATCCGGAAACCCGGCTTCAAACTTGAAACTTGAATCTTCAAACTCTGAAGGCCCCCAACGCCAAGAATAGTGGGACTTCGTCAACCCACGTGTTGAAGGGGTACATGACTTGGCTTTCTTTCCCGGGCAATCATCCCGTGTGAATCCGCCGCAGCCCGAACGGGTCTGCAAGGGGCACCTTGATCCGATGAAGCCTATGCGTGGTTATCCAATCTCCGGCCGCACCGCCCTCCGCTGGGCGGTGCTTCTCGCGTTGTCGGTTCCTGCCGACGCGGCAACCCAGAAGATCCACTTCAATCGCGAGATCCGCCCCATCCTTTCGGAGAATTGCTTCCACTGCCACGGACCCGACTCCGGCAAGCGCAAGGCTGGCCTCCGACTCGACACCAAGGAAGGTCTTTACGGCGGCACCAAGGAGGAAGGCCCCGTGCTCACCCCCGGCAATCCGGCGAAATCCGCGCTCTGGAGCCGGATCGTCACCACGGACGCCGACGACCTGATGCCGCCGCCCGAGAGCCATCGCGTGGTCACCGCCGAACAGAAGGCCACCCTCAAGCGCTGGATCGAGGAAGGCGCCCCCTGGCAACCCCACTGGGCCTTCGTCCGACCCGAACGTGCGCCCCTTCCGGCGGTCCAGAATGCCTCCTGGGTCCGCAATCCCATCGACCGGTTCGTGCTCGCGAAGCTCGATGCCATGGGCCTCAAGCCAGCCCCCGAAGCCGACCGCCGCACCCTGGCCCGCCGCGTCGCCCTTGACCTCACTGGTCTTCCGCCGACCCCTGCCGAAGTGGACGCCTTCGTGAAGGACAAGTCGCCCAAGGCCTATGAAAACCTGGTCGACCGCCTGCTTGATTCCTCGGCCTGGGGTGAACACCGCGGCCGTTACTGGCTGGATGCCGCCCGTTATGCCGACACCCATGGCCTCCATTTCGACAATTACCGCGAGATGTGGCCTTACCGCGACTGGGTGATCCGTGCCTTCAACCGCAACCAGCGTTTCGACCAGTTCACCGTCGAACAGCTCGCCGGCGATCTCCTTCCCGGCGCCACCGACGACCAGTTGGTCGCCTCCGGATTCCACCGTTGCAACATGACCACCAACGAGGGTGGCACCATCGAGGAGGAGAATCTCGCCAACTACGCCCGCGACCGCGTCGAGACCACCTCGTGGGTCTGGCTCGGCCTCACGGCGAATTGCGCCAGCTGCCACGACCACAAGTTCGACCCGGTCTCGACCAAGGATTTCTATTCCATGGCCGCCTACTTCCGGAACACCACCCAGGGTGGCTTCGATGGCAACGTCAAGGACTCCAACCCCAGCGTCGTCGTCCCCCAGTCCGCGACCGAACGCGCCCGCTGGAAGCAGATCCCCGACGACATCGCCGGCGTGAAGAAACGCCTCGAGAACCGCCGGCGTGATTCCCGGCCCGAATTCGAACGGTGGCTGGCGTCTGCCACGGCCGAATCCACGCCTACGGGTCCGTCCGAATCCGGCCTCCTCGTCCACGCCGTGCTCAACGATGGCGCGGGCGATGAACTCAAGATCCAACGCGGCCCACAAGCCTCCGTCCGCACGGCCAAGGCTGGCGAATGGAAGTCCGGCGGACGCCTTGGACCCGCCCTTGTCCTAACCCCGGAAACCACCCCGGACCTCGGCGATGTCGGCGACTTCGAACGCGACCAACCCTTCAGCTACGGGGCCTGGGTCCGCGTTCCCTCCGGCGGCACCTACCAATCCGTCCTCGCCCGCATGGACCAGTCCCGCGACTACCAGGGCTGGGACCTGTTCACCCACGATCGCAACTACGCCGTCCACCTCGTGAACGCATGGCCGGCCAACGCCCTCAAGGTCGTCACCACCGAGAACCCCCTGAAGCCGGGCGAATGGCAGCACGTCTTCGTCACCTACGACGGTTCCGGAAAGCCAGCTGGCCTGAAGATCTTCATCAACGGCAAGGCCGCCCGCACCCGAGGCGAAACCGACACCCTCACTGGCTCCATCCGCACCCAGGTTCCCCTCCGCGTCGGCCAGCGCAGCAAGGACCAGCTCCTCGCCAACGGCCAGGTCCAGGACGTCCGAGTCTACGGTCGGACCCTCCAGCCCGATGAGGTCCGCAGCCTCGCCGAGGACGCACCTACCCGACTTCTGCTCGCCTTGCCCGCCAGCCAGCGCACGCCGGCCAAGGTCGATGCCCTGTACGAATTCTATCTCAGCCAGAAGGACCCCGGATTCTTCCTCACCCGCGACGAACTCGCGAAGATCGAGGCCGAACGCGACGCCATCCGTTCCCGCAGCCCGGTCACCCACGTCCAGCGCGAGAAGATGGATTCCACGCCCACCGCGAAGGTCCTGTTCCGCGGCCAATACGACAAACCCAAGGACACCGTCGTTGCCGGTCCCTTCGCCGTCCTCAATCCACTGCCACCCGGATCGCCCACCAACCGGCTTGGCCTGGCCCGATGGATCGTTGCTCCCGAGAACCCCCTGACCGCACGCGTCACCGTGAACCGGTTCTGGCAGGAGGTCTTCGGCGCGGGAATCGTCCGCACCACCGAGGACTTCGGCGTCGTCGGCGACACCCCCGCCAACCAGGAACTCCTCGACTGGCTCGCCGTCGAATTCCAGAACGGCGGTTGGGACGTGAAGCAGCTCTTCCGCCTGATGGTCACCTCCGCCGCGTATCGCCAATCCGGTCAGACCACCCCGGAAAAGATCGAGAAGGACCCCGCCAACCGCTACCTGAGCCGCGGCCCCCGCTTCCGCATGGACGCCGAGATGGTGCGCGACTACGCCCTCGCGGTTTCCGGCCTCGCCAACCGCAAGATCGGCGGCCCCAGCGTCAAGCCCTACCAGCCCGACGGCGTCTGGGAAGCCGTGGCCATGCCCGAAAGCAATACCAAGAAGTACGAACGCGACCGCGGCGAATCCCTCTACCGCCGCAGCCTGTACACCTTCTGGAAACGCGCCGCGCCGCCGGCCATGATGGACGTGTTCAACGCCCCCAGCCGCGAGACGTGCAGTGTCCGGCGTGAGCGCACCAACACGCCCCTCCAGGCGCTCGCCACCCTGAACGACATCCAGTTCATGGAAGCTGCCCGCGTCCTCGCCCAGGACGTCCTGAAACGGCATCGGGGCGACGACACCCGGCTCGTCGAACAGATGGCCCTGCGTGTCCTCCTCCGGCCCCTCAAGCCCACGGAAACACCCGTGATCACCGCCACACTCCAGGATCTCCGGAACCACTACGCCGCCCATCCCGACGAGGCGAAGGAACTCCTCGCCTACGGCGAAGCCAAGGCCGATCCCGGCCTGCCGCCCGACGAACTCGCCGCGGCCACCCTGGTCGCCAACCAGCTCCTCAACCTCGACGAAGCCCTCAACAAGTAATCCCGCCATGAGCCTGTTTGACGAATTCTCCCGCAACCAGACCCGGCGCCAGTTCTTCGCCCGGGGCCGCAACGTGCTTGGAACCGCCGCACTCGCCCAACTCATGGGGGGCATGGGCGGTCTCCTCGCGAACTCCGCCGCATCGTCCGCCATCGGTGGCCGCGCCGACCTCCCCCACTTCGTCGCCAAGGCCAAGCACATCATCTATCTCCACATGGTCGGCGGTCCCTCCCAGATGGACCTCTACGACTACAAGCCCGGGATGGCCGACTGGTACGACAAGGACCTTCCCGACTCCATCCGACAGGGCCAGCGCCTCACCACGATGACCTCCGGTCAGGCCCGCTTCCCGATCGCGCCCTCGAAATACAAGTTCGCCCAGCACGGCAAGTCCGGCATGTGGGTCAGCGAACTCCTCCCGTGGACCGCCAAGTGCGTCGATGACATGGCCTTCATCCGGTCCATGCACACCGAGGCCATCAACCACGAGCCCGCCATCTCGGCCATGCAGACCGGCAACATGGTCACCGGCCGCCCCTGTCTCGGCTCCTGGATGAGTTACGGTCTCGGATCCCTGAACCAGAACCTGCCCACGTTCTGCGTCCTCGTTGCTGAACCCTCCAACAAGGAACAGCTCCAGGCCATCTCCGCACGCCTCTGGTCCTCCGGGTACCTCTCCGGCGAACACGCCGGCGTTTCCTTCCGTTCCTCCGGCGATCCCATCCTCTTCATCAACAATCCGCCGGGCATTTCCACCCCGACCCGGCGCCGCCAGCTCGACGGCCTACGGAAACTCAACGAGATGGCCTACGCCGAGGTCGGCGATCCAGAGACGCACACCCGGATCCAGCAGTTCGAGATGGCCTTCCGGATGCAGGCTTCCGTGCCCGAACTTACCCAGGTTACCAACGAGCCCGAATCCACCTACCAGCTGTATGGCGACGAGGCCCGCAAACCCGGCTCCTTCGCCTACACCGCGCTCCTCGCGCGCCGCCTTGTCCAGCGCGGCGTCCGGTTCGTCCAGATCTACCACAATAACTGGGACCACCATTCCAACGTCGGCGGCCGCATGCCCTCCCAATGCCGCGACGTCGACCAGCCCACCTACGGCCTCATCCAGGATCTCAAGCGGCACGGCCTGTTCGAGGACACCCTCATCATCTGGGGCGGCGAATTCGGTCGCACCATCTACAGCCAGGGCGGCCTCTCGAAGGAAAACTACGGACGCGACCACCACCCCCGCTGCTTCACCATGTGGATGGCCGGCGGCGGCGCCCGCGGCGGCACCATCTACGGCCAGACCGACGACTTCTCCTACAACATCGTCGAGAACCCCGTTCACATCCGCGACTTCCACGCCACCGTGATGCACCTCCTCGGCATCCAGCACGAGCGCTTCACCGTCCGCGTCCAGGGCCTCGATGCCCGCCTCACCGGCGTCGAGGAATGCCGCGTCATCAAGGACCTCATCACCTGAGGGAGTTCCCAGTTCCCAGTCTCCAGATTCCAGATCCAAAGCCGTAGCCGACGAGGTAACGAGGCGGGGTGATGGGGAGTTCCCAATCGTGAAGGCCGGGTGCCCTCACCCGGCGGATCACAAGGGAGTTCCCAGCATCCAGTCCCCAGCCCTCAGAACGGGGTTGCGACGTCCCCGTCGCCGTTCCATGGCGCTGGAAACTGGGTTCTGGCCACTGGCAACTCCCCTGAAGGGTGCCCTCACCCGACGCAGGCTTCACCCTTCACGCCTTGGCACCGCGGGACCGCATCGGCCAATAAAGAACGGCAAAGAGGATGGCCACAAATCCCGGAAAGACCGTCATCCAGAGGATCCGGTCCGCGACGGCACCCGGCAATCCGAGTGTGTGGAACGCATGATGCGCCCTCCAGATTCCTGCGTTGAAGAGCGCACTTCCAACAATCAACACGACCCAGGACGGACGCGAACCATCATCTGCCGGTCCTCCGCACCTCGGGCCCGGCCGCTTCAGGCCCGGAGGGCCGAAAGACAGTAGCCCACGGCGTCAGTCGTGGGTGGCCACGGATTGTGGATTCCCAGCACCAGCGGGGCGACAGAACCCACTCGTCCCGGAAGCTCGCTTCCTTCTAGCCCCCACGCCCCGGCTTGCCTGCTTTCCGCTCGTTCAGCCGAGCCTTCCGCAATTGTCTCTCCCCACGCATCACGTGGATGACGAAAACCTGACGCCCATCGTAGCGGTAGAAGACTCTGCAGGGTGGCTCCACAATCTGGCGGTAGCGTGAGTTCCGCAGTTCGGGGGGACGGGCCCCACTCTCAGGATGCTCGACGAGCTGCTCGACGTGACGGAACACGCGCTCGACAAGACCCCGGGCGGCCTGAGGGTCTTCGATGGCAATGTAGTCGGCAATCGCGTCGAGGTCCTGCAGCGCTGGTTCGGTCCAGATTACTTCAGCCATCGTTGCATCCGCATTCGGGCTTCGGCATGCGTCACGACCCGGCCGTCCTCGATGGCGCGTTCGCCACGGGCAATACCTTCGAGGATGGCAACCCGCCGGTTCAACGCATCCAGAGCCTCGACACCCATCAGATAGGCAGCGGGCTTTCCATGCTGGGTGATGAGCACCGGCTCTGCCGTGGGGCCAAGCTCCGCAATGATCTCCGTGGCCCTGCGCTTGAGGGAGGTGACAAGTTCGGTCCGCATGAAGTGCTACTCTAGTATCACTCCTCTCCGAATCAAGACAGGACCCCGAGTCGGCGAGGGGTGGCGCCCATGGCAAACCGCCCCCGGAATCTTTCGCCCCTCCGGGGCTGGACCTTCAACCCATGGCCACCCACGGCTGACGCCGTGGGCCATCATCTGCCGGTGCTCCGCACCTTGGGCCCGACTGCTTCAGGCCCGGAGGGCCGAAAGACGGTAGCCCACGGCGTCAGCCGTGGGTGGCCGCGGGTTGTGGATTCCCAGCCCCAGCGGGGCGACAGAACCCACGCCTCCCGGAAGCTTGCCTCCATCGAAGCCCGACACCCCGGATTGCCACCTTTCCCATCGTTCAGCCGAGCCTTCCGGAGTCGCACATGGCCGGGTGCCCTCACCCGGCGGGGTGTGCAGATCAGGTATCACACGTGCATCCTTCTATCCGGTCACCCACCAGGCGCACGCACGCATACACCCAGAACTTCCCCTTGGCCTCGAATCCGACGTCCCACGCGCCCGAAGTCTGGAAGTCGTCGCTGACACTGATCGACTTAAGCACGAACTGTTGTCTCACCGGCCTGCGCAATCCCTTCCCTCCCCACCGATCGCAGACCTCCTCCAGTGACGGCGTGCACAGTTCCCAAAGCCGCGGGAGGTCCTGCCGCTTCTCCATCAGGAAGGATCTCGCCCATGGATACGGACCGGTGGCGTCGCCAGGAATCGCCGAAAAGCCGTACCGGGCTCCGTGCTCCGGCGCGTCGATGTCCCGGTCTGTCTGCCAAATGCCGGAATCTACCCCGTCAAAGGTCATCGGACCAAAGTCCGGATCGACTCTGTCCGGAACGGGCGCGTCTTCCTGCCAGCCGAAAAGGGATCGAAGCCAGCGCATGTTAAATCATCCTGTACATCCTGCTCATACAGTCAGCAAAGGTTTGGATTTCACCCTCCCCAATCACCACCTCGGTTCGGCTGGGAAGAACGCGTTCACCGAACCCAACCGCTCCTCGGATGGCGATCACGCCGCCCCGCGCCCCCCAGCCCCAACGGGGCGTCCCAAGACAGCCCAGGGCACCGCCCTGGGACTCCAGTCCGAAAGAAGATTCCCAAGCCCTGAAAGGGCGCGCCAGCTCCCATTCGCCCACACTCCTGAAACGCCCTTTCAGGGCTCCTGTTCGATAGATGTCGGCATTCCCGGGGCGATGCCCCGGGCTGTCTTCGCCCGCCCCGTTGGGGCTCATAACCGCGTGAACCCGGATCATGTTCAATGCTCCAGATGCATTCATCCGAACCCTTGCTGGATCCGTGGGCCTCAACAGCTCACCTGCTCCCGGGCTTCAGCAGCCTGCCGGCTTCGGAAGTAGCCCAGGCAGGAAACCATCGCCCTCGCCACCGCCAGTCGACGGGCGCCTTCGGAGGCGCTGCGCGTCGTCCGCATCGCATTCCGATAGCCAGCACGGGTCAACCCCAGTGCCTGAAGGAGCTGGCGGGTATCGATGCCATGGCCCGTCCACCAGGAAGGATCCTCCGGCCGTGGTGCGGCGGCCGGGACCCGACGCCAATGCCGGTGAAGCAGGTACATGCCGAGAAGGCTGACCAATCCCAGACGCAGGATGACTTCGGTGGTGGACATAACCTGATCTCCGGTCCGCCGCCCGATGCCAACGCGGCAACGCGAACGGCAAAGGTTGTTTAGCAACTGCCTCGCTCTCGATCGATGCACAGGTCTGCCATTCTACTCCTCATTGGCAGAGGTCAGACGCCGGATGATCCTGCGGGCGAGGATTTCGTTGAGCTCCCGATGTCGTGGGACGGGTTCTGACCGACCGGTCTTGGGATTGTGATAGATGTCGTGGCGGCCTCCATGACGAAGCAAGGTGCACCCTGCCTGGTCCAAGTCTCTGATCAGGTCGAGCCGCTTCACGCGACCTCCAACTCCTCGACCTTCTTGATGCCGGGGATTTGGTCTGTGGTGAATGTCTGAAAAAGGTCCCTCAGATGCTCTTTGAGGTCGTCGAGATTGTCACCTTGGGTCCAGTGGTCCGGATAGTCGTTCAAATACCCCAGGAACCGACCGTCCCGCTCCTGCCAGTAAGTAAACCGAGCCTTCATGGAGCTACCGTATGTGAGGCGTGGCAAGGACGCGAGTATCCGCTTTCCGGCGATCCGCCGAACCACAGGTGCAATCGACGGGAGACCGGATCGAGCAGATCGCCACCAATCAGGGCGACATCCCCGACTTCGAATCCTTCGGCCGGACTGCCTTCCATCCGCCGTCGGACTTCTCGAACAGGAAATCCAGACAACCCCAACCCAGTCACCGCTTTGTCACGCAACAGCCCGATGAAAAGGAGGCCGAGCCCATTCACGCGCCCTCCACAGCACCCCAGGACACCGGCCTCTACTGATCCGGCCGCGCATACCGGGACAGGCACAGGATCGCTGCGCCGCCAACGAGGCAGGCCGACGTATCGGCATAGAAGGGAAACGGTGGCAACGAAAGCCGGAGTCCGTGAACGAGCAGGATGACGCCCTCCGCCAGCATCAGTCCGCCGAACCAAGGGATCGCAGCGTGGAACTTCCGAGGCCAGATCATCAGCACCAGATACCAAGAACCCACCAGCGCGAACGCTCCGGACGCCATGCGCAGCCAATAATCCAGCATCCGGTCATAAGCGATGGGCTGGGCACCCAATCCCTGCAACGCCTCCACTGCCGTGGACCAGCTGACAACCACCCCCACCACGGATACACCCCAGGCGAAGGCAGAGAATCCAAGGAACAGTCTCAACAATCGTAGGTGCATGGGTGGCCATCACGCCTTGATGAGCAATGTAGCGATCCTGTCGTCCTTGAGCGTGAAGTGGTATCGAAGCTGGATCGGGCTGCCCGGGAAATTGCCGCTGACTCCGGCCGTGACGACAAATTGCTGCCCGTCGCCCGTGGTCCCAGTGATTTCGACAATGGGCTTCGTGTCTGCCGTGGCCCGATCGATCCACGTGGCAATCTCGGCCCCGTGGTAATCGTTGGACTCGTCGTTGACGTGGGCATCAGGAGCGAACAGCGACAGGAAATCAGCAAACTCACGCGTGTTCGTGGCGTGGAAGAAGGCAGCGATGACCGGTGGGGGTTCGATGCTCATGGGTAACGTTCGATCTCGATGTCAGGATCCAATTCAGGCGAGCCGAGCCCGCCCATCATAAGTCATCGGGCTCCAGCCCGGTCTTCTTTGCGATTCGGGCCATCATGCGCGGTCCGATCTCGTCACCATCATGAAAAGCAAAGATGAAGTCGTCCCAACCAGAGCGGGCGAGAACCTTGTGCGAGCCTCCGCTCTGGCGTTTGATCTGCCGCCCAATTCGCACCAGGGCGGCGAGGACAGCCCGGGCTCTTCGCGATCCCCAATGGCTCATGCGATGGCGGTGAATACTCCGCCCAGTTCGGGGATATCCTCTCCATGCTCCAACCGATCCGCCAAAACGCGCAAAGCCAACGCCTTGACTCTTGAAACGGCCGATTGCTCCGTCTCCCCGTAGGCAAGGACGCCGGGCAAATCGGAGATCTCGGCGAGCCACCTGCCATCTTCTTCACGTTCGATCTCGATTCTCATACCAACGCCACACACTAGGCGGACCCAAGCCGGTGTCGACAGGGAAGCTGGATGGGTTCCCGCAACGGACGCATGCCGAGACTGCCCCCCTTTGGGCATGGTTTTCGGGGTGGCGATGTCCTCATCGCCTTGGGAAAGCTAGGGAACGGCGACGAGGACGTCGCCACCCCGTTCCATGCGGAGGCACTACCGGACATCCGGCACCCGCTTCAGCTCATAGCGGGTGAGGCCCCTGTCGTTGGAATTCTCAAAGGTCAGGGGCGGGTCATCGGAATCGGTGCCGCGGGTGGCGAGGATCAAGGTCTCTTCCTCGATCTTGAAGATGGCGGGAGATCATTCCGGGTTCCTGCCGTCCCTTGTCCGCCGCTTGTGAGAAGATCGTAAAAGTTTTGTGCGGAGACTGGAGATGACATCCCGGAGGGATGGGAGCGGCTTTGACGCCTCCAGCGTCAGCACCTCCGCATCAAACCCATCACTCCACCGTCCCCATTGTCCGTGGACTTCCACAGGAGCGTCTCGAAGTGAGACTGGATCTCGTCGCACAGCCCATCCGGCGGGTTCCTGCCAAGGGCAGAGAAAATGAAGGTCCCGGCTTCGGCATGGATCATGAAGTCATGCCCACGGAATTTGAAATCGATCCACGAACCAATGACTGGATCGTCTACAGCACACGTGATCCGGACGCCCTTCAGCGCAGACAACTTCTCACGCACTTCGTGCCAGGAGCAGGTCTGAGGGTGTTGGTAAAAGCGGATGCTCATGGTATGACCCTTACCCAAGGGTCCATCGTCCCGCAAGTAGCCCGCTGGACGGAACGGGAGACGCAGGAAGTCATCCTGTGAATCCTGTTCATCCTGTCTTGAACAGACTGTTTGGCTCGTGTCGTCACTCTCCTGTCAAACCCGTTGAAACTCGCGGGCAGGTTTCCGCGTTCGTTTCCGCACCATGAGCTTCCCTTGGATCCGATGGAGCCGGCCGCTGGCCGCGCTGGCCGTGTCCACACTTTCGCTGTTCGCCGACGATTGGCCGCAATGGATGGGACCCGGTCGGGATGGCGTCTGGCGGGAGACCGACATCGTGGAGAACCTTTCGACCAATCCACCGCCGGTGAAATGGAAGGTTCCGGTGAACGCGGGTTACGTGGGGCCGGCGGTGGTGGGAAAACGGCTCTTCCTCATGGATCGCAAGGCGGGCACCGCGGGACCGCGGAAGGCGGGCGAACGGGCTTCGGGCGAAGTGCCCGGCAATGAACGCATCGTCTGCCTCGACACGGCCACCGGCGCCCGCGTGTGGGAACACATCTACGATCGTCCCTATCGGATCTCCTATCCGGCGGGTCCTCGGGCGACGCCGATTGTCGCGGGCGATCGCGTCTACTCCCTGGGAGCCATGGGCGACCTGAAGTGCCTGAATGCGACGGATGGCACCCCGGTCTGGCAGCACGACCTGGCAAAGGAGTACACCGGCGACGAAGTCCAGGCGTGGGGCTGGGCGGCGCATCCGCTGTTGAAGGACGATCTCCTCTACTGCCTTGTGGGCGGATCCAATTCCGCGGTTGTGGCGTTCGAGGCGGCCACCGGCAAGGAACGCTGGCGCGCCCTCACTACCCGCGAGACCGGGTACGCACCCCCGATGATCTACACGATCGCCGGAAAGCCCACCCTGGTCGTCTGGCATCCCGAAGCCATCGCGGGTCTCGATCCCGCCACGGGTGAAGTCCGGTGGCAACAGACCTACCCCATCGTCGGAAAACTTCAGCGGCCGGAGGTCACGATCGCGACACCGCGATTCGATGGGCGCCGCCTGTTCATCACCTCGTTCTACCACGGGGCCACGCTCCTCGAACCTTCGGCCGATTCCGTCCGCGTGCTGTGGAACCGCAAATCCAGCCGGCAATCCGAGATGAACGACGGCCTCCATACGACGATGTGCACGCCACTCATGAAAGGTGGCTTCCTTTACGGCGTGTGCGGGTTCGGCGAACTCCGTTGCCTCGGCGTGGCCACCGGGGACCGGCGCTGGGAATCCCTCGGTGCCGTCGGCGGCGAGCAGGGCCTCTTCGCCCATGCGTTCCTGGTCGAGCAGGGCGACCGCACCTGGCTCTGGAACGATCATGGGGAGCTGATCCTCGCGAAGCTGAACCCGATGGGTTACCTGGAACTCGGCCGTTCCAAACTGCTGGAAACGATCGAGAACACCCGCGGCCGGGACGTCCTCTGGTGCCACCCGGCCTTCGCTGGCCGGCGGATGTATGTCCACAACGGCCGCGAGTTGATCTGCGTCGACCTGGCGCGCTCGTGAGCCGCAAGGGAGCGCGCCGATCCATTGCCAAACCGCGGCGGCACCAGCTCAGCCCGCCGGCGGGGGCAGGATCTCAATGCCGTACTTCGGGGCAACGGCCAACAGTGTCTGGATCAACTCGGGCGTCACCGGCGGCGGCGTGGATTCCAACGAAGCGATGGGCGTGGCGAAGGATCGAAGGAACTCCTCGAAGCCCGACGGGCTCGCGATTATCAGGACGCGCGTGGGCCCGCTCGATGCGTTGGTGAACCGGTGTGGGATGTTGCGCGGCGCGAAGACGCACGTCCCGGCAGGGGCATCGATGGTCTTCCCGTCCACCCACAGCTGGAGCTCGCCTTCGATCACATAGAACGTCTCGTCTTCCCGACGATGGATGTGAGGCGGCGGTCCGCCTCCGGGGAGAACCCGGATCTCGATCATCGTAAACAGGCCGCCCGTGTGCCTGCCATCGACGAGCATGCGGTAGGTATCCCCCGCGGCCGCGAGAGCGGGTGCGCCTTCGGGTCGGAAGACCGCGGGTTGCGACGAAAGGACGGCGGAGGAAAGCGGTGTCATGGCTGAACTTCTCTCCGAAGACGGTCGGGATGTCGACGACGGGTTGGAGTCACAAGGAGAGGGTCGACACTCTTGGCTCTGGAACGGCGACGAGGACGTCGCCACCCCGTTTCCGCCGCTCAGAACAACTCCGGCTGCGTCAGGCCTGGTTCTTCCGAAGGGCTTCCGCCGAGGAGCTGTTGCCGGAAGCGCAGTTCGGGGTCGGCGCCCCGGAAGTGGCCGCGCTTGCGGCTGCCGTGGCGTTGCACAAGGCGCCGGGCGTCGTCGCGTGCACCGGCGCTTTGGCGGATGGCATACAGGCGTTCCTTGGCGAGGGCGACGGCCTTGCGGTCGTCGACGATCGGCCCCGGGTAATCGACGCCGATCACGCATCCTGAGGACTCCTGCTGGGACAGGCTCATGCGCCAGGGTTCGGGAAGGAACGAATCCGGAACACCGGCCAGCTCGGGAACCCAGCGGCGGATGAAGACACCGTGCGGGTCCTGGTCGATGACCTGACGGGCGGGCGAGTAGATGCGGAGCGTGTTGATGCCGGTGGTGCCGCTCTGCATCTGGAACTGGCTGAAATGGATTCCCGGCTCGAAGTCGAGGAAACAGCGGCCCAGATGCAATGCGGTCGGACGCCAGTGCAGCCAAAGGTGGTAGCTGGCCACGCTCACCACCATGGCGCGCATGCGGAAGTTGAGCCACCCCGTCGCCCGCACGGCCCGCATGCAGGCATCCACCATCGGGAATCCCGTCCGCCCGGCGCACCACGCCGCGAGCCGTTTGCGGCCCTCCTCCGACGCGGTGAAATCCTCGCGGAGGCCGTCGTAGACCCGGCTGAAGTTCTCGAACTCGATGCGCGGTTCGTCCTCCAGCTTCTGCATGAAGTGGCAGTGCCAACGCAGCCTCGCCTGAAAGCTCGCCAGCGCACCGGCCCAACGCGGATCGATCTCCTGTCCCGAAGCCCGTTCCAACCGGAGCGATTCGAGTCGCTGGGTGGCGGCCTGGTGGACGGTGCGGAGCGACAGGCACCCCCACGCGAGGTACGGACTCAACCGGGAACAACCCGTCCACGCAGTCACCGGACTCGACATGTCCGCGCGATACCCTGCGCCGCGGGCAGCGAGGAAGCCTTGCAGGGTTTCCCGCGCGGTCGATTCGCCACCGCGTTGGAGTTCCACATTCCGGGTTGGTTCCAACCCGAGCTGCTCCGGACCGAGGATCCCTTCCGACGCCAACCCACCGCCGTGCCCTTCGCCAAGCGATGCGGGCGCTTCCACCGGGCGAGCGCCCATGGTCCGATTCCAGCGTTCGGCCCACCCATCGCGGCTGCGGAGGCGTCGGATGACCCCGTCCTGTCGGCGCTCCTCCCATCGCACCCCACGATCCCGGCACCAGCGGGCGACCCGCAGGTCCCGGTCGAAGGTGATGCGGTTGCCGGTCTCCTCATGCGACCACAGCGTGGTGAAGCCGGTTTCGCGATGCAGCCGTTCCAGTTGTTCCACGGCCTCGCCACGACGCAGCAGGAGCCGGCCGCCCCGGGCCGTGAAGGCTGCGTCGAGCTCGCGGAGCGCCTCCGCCATGAACTGCGAGTGGATGGGATCCCATTCGGGCGAGCCGAGCAGCTCCGGTTCGTAGAGGTAGAGTCCCAACACCGGGCCCTGGCGTGCGGCCTCGACCAGCGGAACATGATCCCGGATGCGAAGGTCGCGCTTGAACCAAACGACCTGCCACGGCGCGCGCGATGTCGGAGGTTCCCGCTTCACAGGGGAAGGAGTCCTTGGCGGCTGTTTCGCTTGGTGCCGGAAGCCAGCCGCGCGCGCGTCTGCTCCCAAAAGGGGAAGAACCCGGAGGAGGCGTCCGGCCAGCGCAGCTCGTCCCATCGACGCCGGCACCAATGGATGCTCCGGCCGTCGCGCTGCAACGAGGACTCGATCTCCGGGAGCGCATCCGCGAGTGGCCCCACGGCGGGTCGCATGGCGACCCAACCATCAAGCTGACGTTCGCGGGCCACTTCGGCGAGGTGATGCGCGAGGGATCCAGCGGAGCGGTGTTCCACGGGACATCCAAAGTGCGCTTCGGCCCGGGTCCGCGCATCAGCCAAGGAATGGTGCAGGTAGGCAACCCGAGCTTCGGAAAGCCCGATGGCCTGCATCAACGGATCATCCTGGATCGTGAGGACACAGTCCGGCCGAAGGCGTCCCAAGGCGGACAACTCGGGGGTCAGGTCCTCCCCATGGATCCACAATCCCCAGCGACCGGCGGGGAGTTCCGGTCGTTCCCACAGGGGCTTCCAGGGAACGCGGGTCGCGGCGGGTTCCTCGGGAAGTTTCAGGGCCGAGACCACGGCGTCATCGATCCGCTCCAGACCGGTGGTGTCTTCCATCCACTCGGGATGGCAGTACTTCTCGAGGTTGGACCGACGCGGCAGGTAGGTCTTGCCCTTGGTCTGGAGACCGGCCACCCACCGCCAGCCGAGCGTGTTGCTGGCGGGGTCCGCATCGAGGAGATGCCGGTAGAAGAAGTCGGCGCCCAGCACCCAAGGCAGGCGTTCGACATGGATCCAGTAGCCGGCCCACCACATGCGGGCGTGGTTGTGGAGGTATCCGGTTTCGGTGAGTTCCCGGGCGAACCGATCCATGACAGCGATGCCTCCGCGGCCCGCCATGACTTCCTGTGCCCGATGGAGGACGGCTGGATCAGCGTGGCGCTTCTGGCGGTCCAGTTCGCGACGGTACGCGCTCCAGATGCCGGGACGCAGTTCCAGCCATCCCTTCCAGTAATCGCGCCAGAGCAATTCCTGGACGAGCTTCTCGATGCGGGTGAAGGGATGGGTCGCGAGCAGCGGTTCCAGCAGCTCCTCCGTCGTGATCAGGCGGGTACGGATCGCCGGTGACAGCCGGCTCACATGCGGGTGGCGCGGCTGGACGCGATTGCGCAGCGCGCCGTAGTCCGGGACGCGCGGCAGGAATTCCTGCCAACGCGCCAGAGCACCGGCCCGTGTTGCCGAACACACCCCATCGCTCCAGTCCATGGTCCCGAGCATCCACCGGAAGTGGAAAACCTCAAAGGGACTGGCGGTGGGAAACACATGGGGGACCCGTGGGCGATCCTCTGCCGGTGCTCCGCACCTCGTGCCCGGCCGTCTCAGGCCCGGAGGGCCGAAAGCCAGTAGCCCACGGCGTGAGCCGTGGGTGGACGTGGATTGAGGATCCCAAGCCCCAGCGGGGCGACAGAGAAGCCGGCACTGGGAACTTCTTTCGGAACTTCCTCGCGGCTCAGGATCCGCCGCGTGAGGGCACGCGGCCTACAATCGGGAGGTCCCGCTCCAAACCTGGAACCTCATCCACAGCCTCCTGACGTCGACTGCTACGTTTCAGGGGTACGACGAGGTCACGAGGCGCCGGGCTTGAATCTTGAACCTCCTCCCCCGCTCAGATCGCGAAGTCGTTGTACTCGGGTCGCACGGCCTCGGTGGGCGGGTTCAGCATGCCGGCGGCGACGGTGAGGTTGGAGCCGGGCTCGATGAGGATGAAAGCGCCGGTGAGGCGGTTTGTGCCATAGCCGTCGTAGACGATGGGCTTCGCGGTCTTGATGCGGATGGTGCCGATGTCGTTCATCGCGAGTTCAGCCACGTCTGGCAGGGCCTCGTAGGTGTGGATGTCGATCTTGCTCTCGATGGCCGTGACGACAGCCTGGACGGTCTGGGTCGTGTGCTTGAGCAGGTACTTGCGTCCGGGAACGAGCGGGCGCGGGTGCATCCAGCAGACCTTGCCGTGCAGTTCGGTGGACATGCCCGGGAGGTTCTCGAGGGCCACCAGCATGTCGCCGCGGGAGATGTCGATGTCATCCGCGAGCCGGATGGTGACGGACTGCGGGCAGAATGCCTCCTGCAACGAACCGTCGTAGGTCCAGATCTCCTCGATCGTGCTCTTCATCCCGGATGGCAGCGCCATGACGCGCTGGCCGACCTTGACGATGCCGCCGGCGATCTGGCCGCTCAGGCCGCGGAAGTCATGGAGCTTCGCGTCCCGGGGATTGTTCGGGCGGTTCACCCACTGCACGGGGAAGCGGAAACCCTGAAGGTTGCGGTCGCTGGCGATGTGCACCGACTCCAGATGCCCCAGCAGGGTGGGACCCTCGAACCACGGTGTGTGGACCGACGGCGTCACGACGTTATCGCCGTTGAGCGCGCTGATGGGGATGAACTTGACGTCCTTGATGTCGAGCAGCGGCAGGAACTTCTCGAACTCGTCGCGGATCTCGAGGAACCGCTCCTGGCTCCACCCGACGAGGTCCATCTTGTTGATGGCGATGACGAGGTGCGGGATCCGCAACAGCGACGCAATGTAGGTGTGGCGTCGGGATTGCTCGATCACGCCAAGGCGTGCGTCGACGAGCACGATCGACAGGTTGGCTGTCGACGCGCCGGTCACCATGTTGCGCGTGTACTGCACGTGGCCCGGCGTATCGGCGACGATGAACTTCCGCTTCGGCGTCGCGACGTAGCGATAGGCGACGTCGATCGTGATGCCCTGCTCGCGCTCGGCCCGCAGGCCGTCGGTCAGGTTCGCCAGGTTGATCTGGCCGCCGCCGCTCAGGTCGGCCGACCGCTCCAACGCCTCCAGCTGATCTTCCATCAGCGACTTGGAATCGTAGAGCAGGCGGCCGATCAACGTGGACTTGCCGTCATCGACGGAGCCACAGGTGTTGAATCGCAGGATTTCGACAGGATGCGCGGACATGGTTGGAATGAGAAAGAAGGTTCAGTCCAGGGGCGGTATGCTGGCTCGGATGGCTTCCAGCTTCTGGCGACTGTTGTGAATGGCGGTCCAGCGATGAATGTACTCCCAGTCCAGAGATTCGCCTTGGACGGCGATCACATCCCGAACGTCATCCAAATCCTTGGATCGAGCCCATCGGAGCTTGGTGACGATCACGTCCTCAGCCGTGAGGATCGATACCGTGGCGTCCAACGACGGATATCGGATGGTCAGCCGGCGTTGGAATCTCTCCTGATCGTGGGGATCGCTGCTCACCTGGAAGATCTCGACTTTGAAGAGCCGGTCCTTGGCGGTGAGGATGTGGCGAAGGGTGCCGGTGACGGTCTCGAAGCTGGCCTGTGGATCGAGATCAAACCACTCACGCAGCGACTCAAACAAGCGCTCGAGCCCGTTCCAGTCTGTCTGCACAACCAAGTCGATGTCCTTGGTGGATCGTGCAAAACCATGGACGTTGCTGGACATCGAACCCACCAGGACGTGCGGAATGGCGCTGGCCTCCAAGGCCTTTGCCACGCGTCTGAGATATGGCAGGTGATCCGACATTTCAAGCAGGGCGGAAGTATCCGTGGTCCGAGAGTTTCCAAAGCCTCTGAACACGCAGGCGAAGGAGCCGGGACAGCTCAGCCTCATCGGCGTTTGGATGCGTGAGCCGGACCCCGATCTTCATCCTCTCGAGGGCTTCATCGTAAAGGCGGATCCCATCCAGCAAGCGCTCCTCCGGCGGCGTTCGCCGCGCGCGCAGAACGCGTTCGCGGTAGAGCTCATCGGCGAGGGGTTGGAATTCCGGGTTCATTCTCTCTCGTGCGACTGGGCACCGGTTCGGAAGTGGGGTCAGAAGTATCCCGCCTTCTTGCGGTCTTCCATGGCGGCCTCGGAGGCCTTGTCGTCCGCGCGGGAACCGCGTTCGGTGACTCGGGCGGCGGCCACCTCGGCGATGATGTCGTCCACCGTGTCGGCCGGAGATTCGATCATGCCCGTGGAAATCATGTCGGCAATGGTGCGGACACGGACGACGAGGCGGCGACGGTCCTCGTTCGGACGCGGCCGGGCACCGGCGTAGGGATCGGGGGTGGCCGGGTCCGTGTGGTCCGGAGGTACGGGGAGCCATTGGCCGCCGCGGCGGAAGCACTCGCGCTCGTGGGTGAAATAGATCGAGGGCACCTCGAGCTTCTCGCGACGGATGTATTGCCAGACGTCCATCTCGGTCCAGTTCGAGAGCGGGAACACGCGCATGTTCTCACCCGGGTTCAGCCGCGCGTTGTACAGGTTCCAGATCTCGGGGCGCTGGGCCTTGGGATCCCACTGGCCAAAGGCATCGCGGAAACTGAAGAAGCGTTCCTTCGCACGGGCCTTCTCCTCGTCACGTCGCGCACCGCCGATGCAGGCATCGAAGCGGAATTCCTCGATGGCCCCGAGCAACGCGGGGATCTGGAGTTTGTTGCGGCTGATCTCACCCGGCGCCTGCACGGCCAGGCCGCGCTTCAGGACGTCATCGACGGTGCGCACGATGAGCTTGGCTCCAAGCTGGGCCGCCCGACGGTCGCGGAACTCCAGCAGCTCCGGAAACTCGTGGCCGGTCTCGACGTTCAGGAACGGCATCGGGATGTCCGAAGGCCGGAACGCCTTCTCGGCGAGGCGCAGGATGCAGATGGAGTCCTTGCCGCCGGAAAACAGCAGCGCGGGACGCTCGAACTCGGCCGCCACCTCCCGCAGGACGTGGATGGCTTCGGTTTCGAGCTGGTCGAGATGATCGAGATGGTACGACGTCACGGGGAGATTCCGCAGAGGGTGGAGATCGGCTTATCCACAGATTTCACAGATGACACAGATTGGATGGGGCTGTGGTCTGGTCGTGGATTTCACCGTTTTCGCAGGGGTTTCTGTGGGTGTGGGCTACTTGGCGAGGGCCTTGCCGCCCCAGGCGGCGTGGAGGCCGCACTCGCGCTTCTCGTCGGCCTTGGCGGGATCGAAGTAATCCCACTCGTTCGGGAGGCCGTGCTCGGCGAGGTAGGCGTCGAGCTGGGCGTCGGTCCAATGGAAGAACGGACTCACCTTGAGCGAGCCGAAGTTGCCGTCGGGCGAGATGATGTCGAGTTCGGCGCGATTCGGGTTCTGGACCTTGCGGAGCGCGGTGATCCAGACCGTCGGCGCGAGCTCGCGCATGCCGCGCTGGAAGGGCTCGAGCTTCATCACGGCGCTGAATTCCTTTAACTCAGCCTCCTGCTCGGTGGTGGGAATCGGGCCATGCACGGCGTCGCGGTGCGCGGGCGTCATGCGGGGCAGGAACGGCTTGATGTTCAAGCCGAGCTGCTTCCTCAGCGCCTCGGCGTGGAGATAGGTCGCCGGCTTGTTGTAGCCGTGATCCACCCACAGCACCGGGATGTCGGCCTGTACCCGCGTCACGACGTGCAGGATCGCTGCCTCGTAAGGCCGGAAGTTGGTCGAGACAATCGCCCGCCCGCCCGCCTTCGAGATCGCCCAGCGGACGATGTCGATCGGGGACTGGTTGCGGAGCTCCGCGTTCGCGGCGCGGATCTGTTCAGCGTTCGGCATGGCTTGGGATTCCTGGATTGCGGTGCGCTTCCCGAGGGCTTCAGGCCGCGGCAGCGGGCGTCTCGTTCCAGACCGTGCGCGCGACCCAGTCGCCGAAGCGTTCGCCGGTCTGGCGTTCGGCAGCGAAGCGCGTGAACAAGCCCTTCAGCTCGGGCAGGATCTCGGCTTCCTTCACGACTTCCTTATACACGCGGTTGATCCGCGTCGACGTCGCATTGCCGCCCAGCCACAGCTGGTAGCGACCCGGACCCTTTCCGACGAAGCCGATCTCCGCCATGTACGGCCGGGCGCATCCATTCGGGCAACCGGTCATGCGGATGAAGATCTCCTCGCCGCCCAAGCCGACCTCGCCCAGGACACCTTCGATCTGGTCGACCAGCGTCGGCAGGTAGCGCTCGGATTCCGCCAGCGACAGGCCGCAGGTCGGCAGCGCGGGACAAGCCATCGAGCCGAGGTGCAGGGCCGAGGCCTGCTGCGCCACGCGCACGCCGTGAGCGGTCAGGATTCCAGTGATCGCTTCCTTGGTGGCATCGTCGACGTTCGCGATGACGATGTTCTGGTTGGCCGTCAGGCGGAACTCGACGCCCGGGAACTGGTCCGCGACTGCGCGCAGGCCCGACTTCATCCGCAACGTGCCGGCGTCCTTCACGCGGCCCATGTCGACCCACAGCCCGAGGAACCACTTTCCATCCAGTCCCCTCTGCCAGCCGATCAGGTCGGTCTGGGAGGTGAACTTCACCGCAGGCGCCGGCCCGAACTTGAACCCGGCCCGCGCCTCGACTTCCGACCGGAACCAGTCGGCGCCCTTTTCCTCGAGCACGTACTTGAGCCGGGCGTGCTTGCGATCGGTCCGATCGCCGAAGTCGCGGTGGACGGTCAAGACGGCCTTCGCCGCCGGGATCAGCTGTTCCGGCGTGATGAAGCCGATGACGTCGGCCATGCGCGGGTAGGTGGCTTCGTTGCCGTGGCTGCGACCCATGCCGCCGCCGGCCGTGAGGTTGTAGCCCAGCAGGCGGTCGCCCTCGACGATGGCGATGAAGCCGAGGCAGTTGGTGAAGACGTCCATGTCGTTCACCGGCGGGATGACGAACGCTGTCTTGAACTTCCGGGGCAGGTACTGCTTGCCGTAGAGGGGGTCAACGAAGTCGCGGTTCTCGGGATCGTCGATGTTGAGCTGCACGCCTTCGACCCAGATGGAGTGGTAGGCCTTGGTGATGGGAAGGAGGGCCTCCGAAACGCGGCGCGCATCCTCGTACACCTGTTGCCGGGCCAGCGTCGTCGCGGGCACCACCGGCGCCATGACGTTGCGGTTCACGTCGCCGCAGGCGGCGAGGGTGTCCACGAGCGCCTCGTTGATCTGCTTCATCAACGGTCCCAGACCGGTCTTCACGACGCCGTGGAACTGGAAGCTCTGGCGGGTCGTGATGCGCAGCGTCTGGTTGCCGTGCGTTGTCGCGAGATCATCGAACACCCGGTACTGCGCCGCCGACAGCACGCCACCGGGGATGCGACCCCGGATCATGAACATGTAGTGCTTGCCGATCTTCCGCTTGTCGCGGTCGTCCTGCTGGTAGATGCCGTGGAACTTGAGGAACTGCTCGTCATCGGCCGAAAAACAGGCCAGTTCCGGGTTCGAAAGGGTGGCCGCGATGTTGCCCGCGAGGGTCGGGATGTTGGTCTTCAACACCTCGTTCCGCGTCACCGTCTTCGTCTTCTCTACCGCATCAGACATAAATCCTTTGTGATTTACTAAGGTTACTCAGAATAGGGTTTCGGCCCCATTCCGTCAATTCTCCAGCCGGGCCCAAGGGGAGTTCCCAGTGGCCAGTCGCCAGTTTCCAGTTCCCACGATCGTAGCCGACGAGGTCACGAGGCGGATGCCCCAAAGCTGTTTCTCAGCCTCCTGACGTCGGCTGCTACGGTTGTAGCCGACGAGGTCACGAGGCAGGTCCGAGGGAGAAATCAACAGCCCCCCTCGCGGGCCCGCCAGTTTCCGGATCCCACGACCGCCGACAACCAAAGAAACGCCCCATCCTCAAACCCAAGGGCGCACCTGGACACTGCCCCTGCTCCGAACGGGGTGGCGACGTCCTCGTCGCCGTTCCTAGGCCTTTCTCAGGGCGATGAGGACATCGCCGCCCCGAATCCGGTGGGGCGAGAACTCCGTCGAGCCGGTCCTCGGGGTCGGAATTGGAATCGGGATCGAAGGAGACTGGCGCTCGATCCCGATGGCGACTCGGGACCTCCATTCCAGCCCCGTCCATCCGTGGAATCCGGGAAATCCGTGGCCAAGACAACCGCCGCCCTGGGGTCCACTGGCCGGAGGACTCGCTCAGAACCCGGCCCCGCCTGTCCACCGGACAAAGGCGACGAGGAAGAACCCAGCTACCAGAACCAGAGGGATCGCTCCGATCAAGATCGGCAGGAAACCGGAATCGGCCGATCTCGCTGGCCAATCCGGGCGTGTGAATCCGAGTGACGGCAGGACCCCGCCGCGCGCCTCCAGATTCCAGAGGAATCCAGCCGCGAGATAGATGACCGGTGACAGCATCAGATTGCTCCACCATCGGGAGGTATAGCGGCCGTCGCGCAGGAGCAGGTAACCATCGTAAAACCAACTGCTCGAAAACAGCATCAAGGCCACAGCCACGATCAGGTATCGCGCCGGTCGTCGCCCGGCAAACACCTGATACACGATGGCCACGCAGGCCGGAGCCGTGAAAAAGGTGAGCAGGGACATCCCTCCACCGGTGACGACATCCCAGGTTTCGTCGTCGGTGAACCTTCCCCCAAGGGAAACGAACAGGAACGCCGGGACGAAGACGGCCAGCTTCCACGGAACCTTCAGATAGCCCCAGTACGCCCGCCATCCCCTGCGCAGGACCTCGCGATCCCGAAACACGACCACCGCCGCCACCACGCAGAACGTCACCCACCCCGCAATGTACCACGGCAGGAGCGGATGGGAGCTGTACGTGATCACCTGCATGCGTCAGGACGCCTCAGCGCTGATCCGGAACCCTCCGCAGCTCGTACCGGGTCAGTCCCTTGTCCTCCGAGTTGTCGAAGCCCGTCGGAACATCATCACCACCATCGCCCCGCGCGGCGAGGATCAGGGTGTCGGCCTCGATCTTGAAGATGGCGAAGACGCTCTTGTTGAGGCTGTTCTCCTGTCCGGGCGCACTCTTCCGGATGGTGGCGAGGAGTTGCTGCGGTTCCGTACCCGGCGGCAGCTGGATGGTCGTCTCAAACCAGAAGTTCGTGTCCCGGTGGAAATGGAAGGAATCGCCGACCACCCGGATCGTGTACCGGTCCTTGGACGGCTCGTTGGCGACGACACCCGACCAGGTTCCCTGCAGCTGTTGCAGCGGTGTGGGAGCGGACGGTCGGCTGGCGCATCCGGCCTGCAGGACAGCGAGCAGGCAGTGGCCCGACAGCGCCAGAGCTGTAGCCCAGGAGCCCCTCGTCCCAGCGTCGGTTCTCGTCGGTCGCGTGCTTACTCGATGCATCAACCACAACATGCCCGAGCTTTGCCTTCCAGTTGTCCGATGTCTGTCCGCGGATTGTAAATGTTTTGTCTGGGGACTGGATGCCTGTGGGTGCTCGCCTGGTTGGGAACCATCCGGACGCAGCCCTGAGCAAGGGATTGGGCGAATCCTGAAGCCAACCTATTTGGGAAAGGTCTCGGGGCGGCGATGTCCTCATCGACCTGAAAAGGCTTTGGAACGGCGACGGGGACGTCGCCACCCCGTTCCACGCGGGGGCACTTTCAAGCTGCGCCCCATAGGAAGCGTCGGGGAAGGCATTTCTGCAATTTCACCAGCGTCTGGTGAAATTGTCGTCATGTGGTGGCGAAATATTGGAACATGCCTCGCCACCCCTTCGCACCCCTCCGGGGTGCGATCCCTCTTCAATGCCCGCTTCCCCGGGTGCGTGCTTCGCACGACCCGGGGCTACCGGCTGCAACGCCTCCGGCGTGGTGAACGAGGCAGGGGTTGGACACAGCCTCCTGACGTCGTCTTCTACGATTCTGGAATCTGGCGACTGGGGAGCTGCCCCTGAAGGCCGGGTGACCCCACCCGGCGCTCCGTGTCCCCGCTTGAATCTTGAAACTTGAGACTTCGAACTCCACCGCCGCCGCGTGAGGGCACGCGGCCTTCAATCCACGCGGCCTGCCCTACTTCAGCGAGGCCAGGTATTCGATGAGGTCGGTGAACTCCTGGGCGGCGAGGCCGGCGGCGAGACCTTCGGGCATGTTGGAGACCTTGAGGGTTTCGCGCTGGGCGATGTTGGACTTGGCGACCTTCTGGACCTGATCCCCACCGAGCTTGAGGGTGACGGACTGGTCATCCTCGGCCCCGACGACCCCGGTGAGTTCCTGGCCGTCGCGGGTGGTGATGTTGGTGGTGAGCCATTGCTCGGCGACCTCGAGGTTCGGGTACAGGATGGACTCGATGAGCTTCTCGCGGGTGAGCCGCTTGGAGACCTCGGTGAGTTCCGGCCCGTAGTTGATGCCGAAGTCCTTCACCTTGTGGCATGAGGTGCAGACGCGTTCGAAGACGAAGCGGCCTTCGCGGACTCGACCCTTCACCTTGGCGAGCGACGCGATGAGCTTGTTGCGGTCGGCGTCGGAAAGGCCGTCGTTGGCCACCAGTTTCGCAAGCTGGCCGCGGACGACGCTCATGGCCGGATTGCCCTTGGCGAAGGCGTCGGCGAAGTCGCGGCCGGCCGGATTGGCGACGGCGAACTCGCCCTTCTCGAGGGCGGGTTTCCACCGCGGTTCGAGGGCCGCGAGCGTGTGCTGGAGGGTGTATTCGGTCCAGTAATCCATCGGTTGCTTGGCGATCTCGACGGCGGTTTCGGTGGCCGCGGTGGAGTCGACGAAGCTCAGGGCGCGCGCGGCTTCTAGGCGGACGCGACCGTCGGCATCGGCCACGGCGGTGCGGAGGAGGTCCATGGGTTGGCCCAGCCGGGTCCATTCCTCGGAGAGGACATGGACGGCCATGGCGCGGGCATCGCGCGTGGGAACCTTGAGGACGCGTTCGAGATGGGCGCGGTCGACGGCACGGTGGCCGGCTTGGACGTAGAGGGCCTCGAGGAGGTGCAGGTCGTGCCAGCGATCCTTGGCATCGAGGGCGGCAATCCAGCGTTTGACCGCGGGAATCACCTCGGAAGCGGGGCGGTCGCGGAGTTCGCGACGGGCGCGGTAACGGGTGCGGGGTTCGTATTCCTTGAGCTGTTCGAGCAGTTCGGGAACGGACTTCCCGGCCTGCAGCACGGGCTTCAACAGCGGACGATCCTTGGCGAACAGGCGGTAGAGACGGCCATGCACCTTGTCGCGGTTGGGATCCCGCTGGGAATACTGCATGTGCCCGATGAGCGGGTTGTGCCAGTCGAGGAACCAGATGGCGCCGTCGGGTCCGATCTGGGTTTCGCCGGGGCGGAAGTTGCGATCGGAAGAATTGAGGAGGTTGGGGGCGCGCTTGCCGGTGTAGCCGGCGCCGTCGTCGCGGATCTCGAAGCGCGGGATGCCGTTCATGTTGATGACGCATCCGTAGACGAAGTGGCCCTGCATTTCGTCGGGCAGGTGCCGGGAGTACAGGAACTCGGAGCCGAGGGCGGGGCGCATGCCCTCGTTGTTGAAGACGGCGTTGAGACCCTTGCGCTGGCCTTTCTGGGCGCCCGAGAGGGGGGAATCCCAGTGCATCTGGGCGGTGGTGCCGTCGCCGCAGATGCCCTGGCCCCAGAAGTTGTAGACGTAGCACCAAGGGTTGCCGTAACCGGGGGTGATGAAGTGGGAAACCTCCAGCGTGCGCGGATCGATGACGTAGGCGCCGGGCGTGTTGGCGTTGCGGAAGGCGCCATACGGGGATTCGAGCGTGGTGGACATGGAGACCCCCTCGAGGCCGTGGAGACGGCCGGTGGGCGACCACTCGAAGGCACCCATGGTGTGGTGGGTATCGTCGCTGGCCCAACCGTCGTAGAGGTGGGTGATCTGGTCGGCCTTGTCGTCGCCGTCGGTGTCCTTGAGGAAGACCAAGCGGGGTTGGTTGATGACGAGGACGCCGCCGTTGACGAACTCGAATCCGGTGGGGCAATGGAGCTGGTCGTAGAAGACCTTGCAGGTGTCGGCACGACCGTCGTTGTTCGTGTCCTCGAAGATCAGGATGCGGTCGTTAGGCTTGGAATCGCCGGGCTTCCACTGCGGGTAGGTGGGCATGCACGCGACCCACAGGCGGCCGCGGGAGTCGAAGTTCATCTGCACCGGCTTCGCCAGCTCGGGGAACATCTCCTCGGAGGCGAACAGCTTCACGTCGAAGCCGGGCGCGATGTCCATGAGCTTCACGGATTCGTCGCCGCTGACGTACTTGAGGTCCTTGGGTTCGGAATAGGACTGCTGCGGAACACCAAACCGCGTCTTGGGCGTGATGAGCTGTCCGGTCTGGCTGTCGTCGGGCGTGGTTCGCTCGTTCGTGCCCGCCGCCATTTCCCAGATCAGGCGGTCGCGGGACCGCGCCATGTTGCGGATCTTGGCGTATTCCAGCGGGAAGGTCTCGGTGTCCCACGTGCGGCGTCCGCCGTAGACGTACCAACCGTTGAGCATGCGGTAGTCCTGTTGGTGGACCCACGCCTTGTCGATGACGGTCTCGCGGAGCCGGGCGAGATCCTGGACGGCGAGCTTGGTGGAGTACGGGGTCCCGAAGAGGGCCGCGTCGAGGATCCGCGCGACCTCGCGATCACCGGCCTCGTTCAGGTGCGCGCCGTTGACCGTGTATTGGAGTCCCTTGTCCTTGGCGAACAACGCCACGGTGGGCGTGTGGAGATCGACGAACGGCAGGCCCTTCTCCGTGGCCACCCGACGGATCGCCTCGGTGTACCGGGCGAGATTCAGGTTCTCGGCGGTCCCATCGGGGCGCAGCGGATCCGCGGCATCCTCGTAGGCGACAGGCGAAACAAGGATGAAACGCGCCTTGCCGCCGGGCCCATACTTCTGTGCGTAGGTTTCGATGAACTTCGCGTAGTCCTCGCGGAACTTCGCGACGCCGGCCGGACCGGCGAACGACTCGCTGTACCCGAAGAAGCACAGGAAGGTCTCCGGACTGAAGACGGCCAGCGGATCATCGATCTTGGTGTAGTCGTTCGGGCGCTGACGACGGGCGACCTCATCGGCGGGCCAGCCGAAGTTGCGCACGACGAGTTCCTGGTCGGGCAATCGGGTGTGCAGGAGGGTTTCGAAGTGGCCGTAGAGGTTCATGCGCTCGGCGAGGGCGCCGCCCACGAACGCGATCTTCTCGCCCTTGTGGAACTCGACCGGAGCGGCCCAGGCAGACCATGCCGCCAGGCCGAGCATCGGGAGGCGGGTCATCCAATGTGTCGGAAACTTCATCGTATGCCGGACAATGACCACCTCGGCGGTGTTTGTCTTCAAGACCAATTCATTCAGTACGGCCAAGGCTGCGCCGGGGCGGCAGGATTGACCGCAGGATCGATCGGGTTATCGTATGACGCATGGAAACCGTCACCATCTCGCCCAAATTTCAAGTTGTGATTCCCCAGAGGATTCGTGAGGCGATGGGCTTGAAATCCGGAGAGAAGGCCAAGGTGGTTTCCTTTCGAAACCGGATCGAAATCATCCCGATGAGGGAGGTCCGAAGCCTTCGTGGTTACCTGAAGGGAATCGACACCTCGTTTGAGCGGGATGGTGACCGTCTATGAATCTGGTGGATTCATCTGCCTGGCTGGCCTACTTCGCCGACGAACCATCCGCGGGCTTTTTCGCTGAGGCCATCGAGGATACGGACCTCCTGGTGGTTCCTTCGGTCTGCGTCTACGAGGTCTTCAAGGTCGTGTTGCGGGAGCGCGGCGAGGACGAGGCGTTTTGCGCTGCAGCTGCCATGCAGGCGGGATTGGTCGTCGATCTGGATGCCGACCTGGCGATGGAGGCCGCATCCGTGGGACATGAGGAGGGCTTGGCCTTTGCTGATTCCGTCATCTACACAATCGCTAGGAAGCGCCAGGCGACGCTCTGGACGCAGAATGCCCATTTCGTCGGAAAGGCTGGGGTTCAATACCGGCCCAAGGTGACTGGACCATGAGTGGGCCGGCGCCACGGAGGCAATGGGGTCGCGGAGGCAATGGGGTCGCGTCTAAATATTTTACATTTCAACCCATCCCGTGCTGGCGGAACCGTGCCTCCAACACCAAATGTACAATTTATAGATGCGACCCCATTGCCTGGGTGGCGCCGGCGGTCAGGGTGTGGACCCGGGCGTGAGCCCGCTTGTACGCCACCCAGGCGAGGATCCCGTCGACCATCAGGCCCACACATCCGCTGATCATGTAGACGGACCGGACTCCGGATCCCAGAGGGCTCAGGGCGAAGAGATTCATGAGCACCTCGATGAGGACGACCCCGAGCATCGGCAGGAAGTCGGCGAAGACCAGGGTCTTCGCCAGGGCCACCTGAACCCGCTGGGTGACCATCCCCATCCAGATGGCCATCCAACCCACTGCCCAGAAACTGGTGAATTGCATCAGAATCCTGAATCCCAGGCTGGTCAGTTGCTGGGATCGGATTTCATTGAGCATCCGATCCACCTCTTCCACGGACATCGCGTTGGCGGTGCCTGTCGCGGCGCCTCCCAAAGCGGCCCGATTGACCGACATCAGGTCGAGGAGCTGCAGGTAGCCAGCACCCGCGATGATGAGCGTGACGACAAGGACCACCGGGAGGAACGTCCGGCAGAGGGCACGCCACTGGCCCTTGATGAGGTCCCGCGGCCGGATCGGGGTGACCAACAGGAGTTCCAAGGCCCCCGAAGATCGGGCATCCGTCCAGAAGCGGGCGGCCTGAAGCACGAGCCAGAGCCGGACAAACGCCGTCAGCAACATGGCCACGATCTGTGCGGTCATGTCGATCCCACCGGTCGCGTTGGACGTTCGGAACGTCAGGGCAAGGAGCATTCCAGCCAGCGTCAGCAGGGTCGCGCCCCAGACGACGGGCCCGGGCCGGTGAAGGCGTCCCGCCAGCCATTGGGCAGGTTCGCGATTGAGGATCGCGCGGCGAGACGTGGGGAGCGGGGGCCGGACGGAGGGATCGGCGTTGGCAAGGACCGAGGCCTTCGCGGCTTTCCGGCGAGGTTCGCTGCCGGCCTGCCACGTACGGGGCAGGATCAGGCAACTGCCCGTCAGGAAGGCCAGGGCCAGGCCTGCAAGACAGAGAAGGCTCTGTTCGAAACGGGCGCCGGCCGTGGAGCCGGCTTGCAGGAGCGCGTAAGCTGGGCTGAACCGGATGAGCCATCCGGAGCCGGATCCTCCGAGGAGCTTTCCCAGCCATAAGTCCAGATACGGAAGCCCCAGCAACAGGCCCAGCATGATGGCGAGGGTCAGGGTCATGGTGCGGGCGGTTTCGCGGTTGCATGCGGACACCAGTGCTCCCACCGACAGCGACAGGAAGAGGGTGACCAGCAGCACCACCATGATCTGGCAGAACTCGCTACCGGTGACGCCACCAAAGAGGAAGCACGTGCCGACCACGGGGAACGCGGCCAGGAACGCGTAAACCGACTGGAGGGCGTGGGTGGCGACCTTGCCGAGGACCACGTCGTAGCCGCACAGGTCCGTGAGGAACAGCAGGCCGAGCGTGCCTTCGCGCTTCTCGTCGCTCAGACAATCGGCCGTGAGGATGACCCCGGCGAAGGAGGCACCGAGGAAGCTCAGCCATTTGAAGGTTTCGAAAAGCATTCGGCCGATGGATACGCCGAACCCACCGCCAAAGCGGGTCAGCGAGTACAAGCCGAGAAGGATGCCCGTCATCAGCAGGGTGCCCATCACCACCCACATCCGTGCCCGGAAGAAGGAGGGCCTGCGGCAGGCAACGCGCAGTTCCCGATCGACGATGGGGAGATGGATCATGGGTGACGGGGTGGGTGTCGTGTTGCCCTTCCGGTTCGGATGAGGCCATGCCGGGAGGACGATGCATTCCGGTCCATCCTCACCTCCCCGTCAACCGTGGGAAGCGGGGATCTTCCATGAAGGACGCGCCACGCCGTCCTCCATCGGAGCGACGATGTCCTCATCGCCATCAGACGAGCTTTTGGATGGGCGACGAGGACGTCGCCGCCCCGTTGCGTGTGGGGGAAGGGCAATGGGCATGGTCGGGAGCAGCAACAGGTGGCAGGGATTGAAGCTTGAGTCCGGGCCCTGTTTTCAGGCCAAACTGTCCGTCCATGGAACGTACGTTGGTCCTCTGCAAACCGGATTGCATGGAGAAGAATCTCGCCGGCGAAGTCATTCGACGCTTCGAGGCGGCTGGTCTCCAGCTCAGTGCCGCGAAGATGCTGCGCCTGACCGGCCCTCTCCTCGCCGAACATTATTCCCACCTCGCCGACCGCCCCTTCTTCCCGGAGATCGTCGAGTTCATGTCGTCGCGTCCGGTGCTGGCGCTGATCCTGACCGGTGAAGGCGCGGTGCTGAAGGTGCGCGACCTTCTCGGGCCGACCGATTCGAAGAAGGCGCCCAAGGGCACCCTGCGCGGTGACCTCGGCACGAACAGCATGCTGAACATCTGCCACGCCTCGGATTCGGTTGAGAACGCCGAGATCGAGGTGCGCCGGTTCTTCCGCGTGGACGAGATCCCGGCGTGAGGGGGGAGTTCCCAGTTGCCAGTCCACAGTTCCCAGAGCCGAAAAGTGAAGGCCGCGTGACCTCACGCGGCGGGGGGCGGAGTTCGAAGTTTCAGCTTCAATGCGCCGGGTGGGGGCACCCGGCCTTCACTTGGAGTTCCAGGTTCCACCTCTCAGAAGAGGATGTTGCGCACGAACGCTTCCACGTGTGCCGGCACCGCGGGCTTCCGCCGCGTCACCACCACCAGTTCCCGCTGAAATCGCTGGGACAGTGCCACCCGACGCAGTCCCGGCTTCCGTCCGTACAACGCCAGTGCCCGCACGGGCACGAAGGCGGATCCCAGCCCAAGTCCCACGAGGTTGATGATGAGGTCGAATCCCTCCAGCTCCATCACGGCGCGCGTCGGCCAACGCTGACCTGACATCCATTCCCGGAGCCGTTGTCCGGTGACCGACGTCTCGACCGGCAGCAGCCAGTCCAGCGATTGCATCCAGGTCGCCAGTGTGCGGCCACGCAAGGGCGTCGGAACCGAAAGGGCTGAGGGAACCACCAGGGTGAAGTCGTCGCGGAAGCGGTGGGTCACCTGAAGCCCGCGCGGCAGACGCGCCGGCGGACACAGCACCCCCAATTCCAGCTCCCCTGCGCCCAGCGCCTCCAGGATCCATGCGCCGGTCTCGTGTCGCACCTGGATCCCGACCTCGGGCGCGTGGCGCCGGTTCGCGTGAAAGAATCCGGGCAGGTAGGCCATGCTGATCGACTTCGAAACGCCCACGCGCACGACCTTGCCTGCCCCGCAGAATTCCTCGCGAAGACGGCGCAGCAAGACGTCGACGTCGCCGACCACGCCCCGTGTGCCGGCGAGGAGGCGCGAACGCTCTGCCCGATGGAGTCGATCGGGAACGATGGGGCGTGAAGGTGACCTGGGCCGGGGTGGGAAGCCGCCTTCTTCAGCCTCCTCACGTCGTCTGCTACGCTCAGGGGGTGGCTGACGAGGTTACGAGGCGGTTCACAGAGCTGTAGGCTGCCTGCCCTCATGCGGCGCTCCACCAATTCCGCCGGGTGGGGGCACCCGGCCTTCACCCTGGGAACTGGGGACTCCTTCTTCAGCCTCCTCACGTCGTCTGCTACTTCAGGGTGCCGAGGAACTCCACGACGTCGCGGAGTTCGGGGAGGCTGAGGAGCGTGGCGAAGTCTTCGGGCATGCCGCTCAAGCCGGGTTCTCGCTTGGCGACATCGGATTTCTTCACGGTGACTTCGCCGTCCTCGGGCGACAGCAGGATGATGTCGGTGTCGGTCTCCCGCTTCACCACGCCGGCGACCTCGGTGCCGTTGGACATCTTCAGCAGCGTCGTGGCATAGCCCTCCAGGATCTGCCGGTTCGGGAAGAGGATCGATTCCAGCAGGTGCTCCCGCGTCACGCGGCCGGCGAGTCCATCCAGCTTCGGTCCGGCATTGCCGCCGCCATCGGTCCCGATCTGATGGCAACGTGTGCAGGCCACCGACGCGTTCTCGTAGAAGATCTTCCGGCCACGGGCGGCATCCCCACCAAAGAGGGATTCGCGGAACGGCGTGAGGTGGTCCTTCGGAAGCTTCCATTCCTCGTAGGCCGCCACCCGCGACTTCACGACGTCGGCCTTGCGCAGGCGCGCGGCGGCGACGAGGTCGAGCATGACCTCATTGGCGACCTCGCGCTTCATCAGACGCTCCATCCATTCGGCGAGGACGGCATCGGCGCCATCGCTGGCAAGCGTGCCCAGGCTGGTGAAGGCGGACTGCTGTTCGGCGATGGTGCCCGTGCCGAGCTTGGCAGTGAGCTGGCCCAGCGCATCAGAAGGGTTGAGTTCGGCCCCGATGCGTGAGGCTTCAAGGCGCACGGCCTCGGCAGAATCGCGAGCGGCGAACTCCACCAGCGGACGCAGCCCCGGAGCCTCGCGATCGATGCGGGTCAGCGCGCGCAACCCGGCGGCGCGTGCCTTGGCGGGGGCGTTGGTGTCCCGCACGAGGGATTCGAGACGCTGTGCGGCGTCCTTCAATCCGAGGGACGCAACGGCATCCGCGGCGGCGATGCGCACCTCGGCCGGGCCGTTGGTGAGCAGGCCGGCGGCCGAAGGCAGCAAGGCACCCTGTGCGGCGAGCGGCTCGCGGTCCTTGAGGGGGCGATAGGTTCCGACGACGCGATCGCGGGCGGGAGGCTTGGCCCAGGATCCCAGGGCAGCGATGGCTTCGTTGCGGAGGTTACCGGAAAGGGTCTCGCGGGTGGCAAGAGCAGCCAACCGTTGTGCGGATTCGGACGTCCCCACGCGGAAGTTGGCGTTGATCACGCGATGGAGGAACGGTGCCGCGGGATCGTACCGGGCATCCTTCCACGGCAACGGCTGATCGCTGCGGACATCGCGGATGCCGTCGGACATCGCGGGTGCCGGAGACTCGAAGGCGGCGAGCTTGGCCAGCAGCGGATCAAGGCGCGCAGGATCGGCGAGTTCGGCCAGGGCCGGAAGGGCGGAAACGATGGGCGTGTCATTGATCGCGCGGGCGGCTTCGACGACGAGCATCGGTTCGGGATCGGACAGGAAGGCGCTGACGGCAGGATCCGATCGGCGGCGCAGGGCCAGCAGTGCGACGGTGCGGACCGAAGGATCGGCGTCGGACTTCCAGCCAGCGGCTTCCCCACCCTGGGGATGACGGGCGAGCGCCGCCGCGGCGACCGTGCGCCACACAGGATCGGCGTCCACGGGATGCTTCTGCACGAGGGTCCGCAGGGCGGGGACGAACCCGCGCCAGCCGGCCTTGCCGAGGACTTCGGTGGCGGCGGCGCGCTGGCGCGGCGAGCCTTCGTTCATGAGGGTGATCAATGCCTCCTGCAGGAAGCGGTCGTACTTCGGAACCTCGGCTCCGGCGAGGCGTCGCTGACCGAGGACGTTGATCTGCTGACGTTCCACCCACCATCCGATGGAGCGGGCGGATTGGACGGCGACCTCGCCATGCTCCGGGCGTAGGAGGGAAAGGAGCGGAGCGCGCCACATGCCCGTGCGTCCGGCCACACCGAGCGCCCAGACGGCATGGATGCGGACGCGTTCGGCAGGTGCGGTCTGCGCGAGGCGTGCCAGGCGGCGTTCGAGATCGTCGGCACCGGTACGGCGTTGGCTGATCCGACGAGCCAACTCGAGGTGGGCCTCGGTGCGGACACGGAGATCCGCGTGGCCGAGCCATCCGACGAGTTGGTCCGGTGTGGCACCGGCGCAACCGTCACGGAGGATGCGCGCGGCTTCGGCCGCTTCCGGACGGGCCGCCACCTCCGGGAATTGCGCACGGTAGATGCGGCCCTTGTTGCTCTTCGGCCAGCCTTCGTGCCAGTCGGCAAACCAGATGGAACCGTCCGGGCCGAGGTCGACGTCGGGGACGAGGGAATTCCATATGAACGAATCGTGGGCCACGAGGGCGTGGCTGGCACCGCGGGGTTCGACAGCGAGGGAATAGAGGCCGCTGCGGGCACTGGTACCCTTGAAGTAGGCGAGGAGGAAACGTCCCTTGAGGGAATCGGGCAGGCTGGTGCCGTAGTCGTAGACGAGTCCGCCGGGTCCATCGCCGATGTTGGCGATCGGCGGCAGGACGTAGGACGCCTGGCCCGGGAACTGGGGAACCCAGAGACGTTCGAGATTCCACATGCCGGCATTGCCGAGGGGGGCGTGCTGGTGACCCACACGCCATCCGCTGTCCGCGCCATCCACGATGCGCACCCAGCGTTCGCGATCGCCGAGGTCGGAGTCGTTGTCGCCGGTGAAGAGATCGCCGCGTTCGTCGAAGGCGAGTTCCTGCGGATTGCGCAGGCCGCGGTGGACGAGTTCGAGTCCGGAGCCGTCGAGTTCACAGCGGAACACGCCGCCTTCGTCAGGAATGTCGATCACCTGACCCTCCTTTCCGGTCACATGCGCGCCGCGGTCGCCCACGCTGAAATAGAGACGGCCATCGGGACCGATCCGCAGCCCGTGAAGGTCGTGTCCGGTGAAACTGAAGCGCACGCCGAAGCCGCGGAGGAGTTCCTGGGCGCGGTAGCCCTGCATGGGGCGCGGGTCGGAGGCGAGCGGTCCCGGCTTCTTCCCGGCGGTGGGGGTGCCCGACGTGAACCGCCAGAGGCTGGGAATCTCGGTGAACCAGACGTCTCCGCGCCACGCGAGGACACCGGACCCGATGCCCGACAGCGGGCTGTTGAAACGGTCGGCGAACACCGAGGACTTGTCGGCGCGGCCGTCGCCGTCGAGGTCCTCGACGAGGCGGATGACCTCGGTTTCGCGGGAGAGCTGCTGTTCGCCTTCGGGACCAAACCATTTGCGGATCGTCGCGAGGCGGTCCTCGATGGTCCGGGAGGCGAGGTCGTCCTCGAGCATGAACATGTAGCTCCGGATATCGAGGACGCTGGTGCGGTAGCGGTAGGTCTCGCTGGTAAAAACGCGGCCGCGTTCGTCGATGGAGAACGCCACCGGATTGGCGAGGAGCGGTTCACTGGCCCAGAGGTCGACCTTCAACCCGGGCGTGATCTCGAACTGCTTGATCCGGGCCACGCCTTCGCCGGAAGACGGTGCCAGGATCGGTTCGAGCGGGCGGTCATCCGCCACCAATGGTTTGTACGTCCCGGCCGAGGCCGGGGTCTTCTGGACGTCAATGTCGGCCGCAGCAGCAATCGGCGCGACGGCAAGGGCAAGCGCGACAAGGCGCGCATCCAACACGCGGGGCATGTGGCGGACGATGGACCGGGCCTCCCGAAAGCGCGAGTTCGGAGTCGGGGGGTAACCAGCATGAAACCTGAAATGCCTTCCACAGCCTCCTGACGTCGACTGCTACGATTTGAAGGGTAGCTGACGAGGTCACGAGGCGTGTCTCAACGCTGGAATCTGAACCATCACCCCCGTCCCACCCTCACTCCGTGGACTCCGTCGGCAGCAGGATGAACTCGCGCTGGCCGTTGACGGTGGCGAATCCCGCTGGCTGTCCGGGAAAGTAGGCCAGCAACTCCTCGTCCGTGATCTCGCGGAGGACGATGCGGGGCACGCCCTGCACCGCCGCCGGTGGCTCGGGAACGCGGGCGATGTTCGCCGGCTGTGGTTCGATGGGGCGGCGGACCAACCACAGGGCCACCGCCACGAGGCTCACGGTTCCCACCAACGTCGTGGCCTGCCGGCGGCGTCGTCGGGCGCGGACTGCAGCCAAGGTGCCCGCCAGCGACGAGGTCACGACCTCGTCGGGATGCGACTCGTCCAAGGCACGGTTCAGGTCAGGTTCCGGATTCATCGCGAAGAAGTTTGAGGGTGATTCGGCGCAGGGCGGCGCGGGCGCGGGACAATCGGGATTCCACGGCTTCCTCGGTGAGGCCGGATTCCTGGGCGATCTCGCGGACGGGGCGTCGCTCCGAGTACTTCGCCCGGAGCAAGGCACGGTCGGATTCCGGAAGGCCGTCCAGGGCGGACGTCAATGCTGTTTCGAGGACGTCCGGCCCTGGCTCGGCAACCATGGGTTCCGGACGGTGGGACAGCCAGTCGAGGAAACGGTGGTATCGGGTCGACTTCCGGCCGTGGTCGGCAGCGGCGGATCGTGCGAGGCACTTCAGCCAATCCCAGAACACCTCCTCGGAATCGAAGCTCCGGATGCGCCGCACCACCCGGAGGAGGGCTTCCTGGGCGACATCCCGAGCCGCGTGTTCGTCGCCCCGCATGAGGACAAGGACGTACCGGAACAACCGGTGGAACCAGGCCCCGTGGAACTCGCGGTAGGCGTCCTCGTCCCCCCGCGCCATGCGCCCGGTCAACGCGGCGATGCCCGCCCCGACAGCCGGATCGGCCGAGAGGGTGGGGGCCGCGTCCGTGACGGGCTTCATCAATGCGATGGAGAGGGGGAAGGCCAATGCGATGGGGCCAGGCTCAGAACGGGTTCCTGGGCTTGGTGGAGTTGGGATCCTCGCCACGAGCGGCTGCCGTCGATGCCGTTGCGCCCAGTGCCGTGAGAACTTCCTGTGCCACGTCCAGATCCTCGGCGGTGCCGGTGACGAGCACGGTGCGCGTCGACGGATGGATGCGGAAATCGAAGCTCTTGCTCATCCCAGGGCCTCCGGCCGATCTGCGCAGTTCGGCCGCATTGCTCATGACCTCGTTGATGTCGTTGTGCATCTTCTTCATGGCGGCGTCCGCCAACTGTGCCCGGTGCTTGTCCGAATCCATATCCGCCGAAAGTATCGATGGCGTCGGGAGCCGGAAGACCCGGAGCTTGATCTCGTTTGAGGAGGCTTTGTCGCGGGCGTTTGGGCGGAGCAAAAGCGAAATGGTCGTTTCATTCGGGGTGAAACCCAGTGTCTGGAACATCAGGCGCGGCTCGACGCTGGCGATGGCCTCGAACAGGCGCATGGGCGTGACGTTGACCAGGTCCAGATCCGCCGGGGCCTTCAGCTCGGCCACTCCGGGACCCACGATGATGTTCACCGTGTAGGTTGTGGACTTGTCCTTGGATATTTCATCGCGGACGAACTGCACCAACTGGCCGATCGTCATCTCCCCCTTCATCCGCACGTTGAACACGGGAAGGGAGGATGGCTTTGGGGCTGGAGGTGTCTGCTGCGCCTTGGGCACGACCGGTGGAGCGGGGGCGGGCTCCTGCGCCCAGGTCCCTTGGGATGCCACCCCCAACATGCCGGCCAGCGCCACCATCGGAAGGAGTCTCATGTTCATGCGTCTCATTGTCTGGAACACGCACGCCGTTCCGGAATCCGTCGGGGAAGTTCTGGGATTTCGGGTTCGAAATGCCCGATTCCACATTTTCACGAATCCAGATCAATCCCTTCGGGGGCTGTGCTGAAAAATACGAATCCGACCCTGCTCAACAATCCAAAGGTTGCCCTTCAACTCTTCACGCTCCAGCCCGGCGACCAACCCCTTCACAAGCGAAACCAGATCTTCTTCGGTTGGCTTCCTGGGCATGCGAAGCACGGCAATGCCGGAGAAGTTCCGCGGTGGAAAGCGTAGGGGATTTGCAAAGTCCAGATCCAAACTGACCAAGGCTCGTCCTTCCGCATGGCATGCAACAACGAGCTCCGCATCCGTCACGCTTTGCATACCTTGCTGAGGTACCGTGGCCACGTCATGCCCAGCAGCGGTGAGTAGTTCCAACCCGCGGCTTCCAAGGTTCTCGTCCAGCTTGAGTTTCACGCTCGCGCCTCAAAAGGGATCTCAACATATCGCTCGCGGGACATTTCGGACCCATAGGCGATGCAAGCGTGGACGTCGGCCACCGTAATGCCGGGGTACAGCGCCAGAATCTCTGCGGGGCCGAGTCCTGACGCCAGGAGGTCAAGGATCAGGGAAACCCAAATGCGATGTCCACGGATACACGGCCTGCCTCCGCACCGCGCGGGATCAATCCAGATGCGTCCGAGGAGCTCTTCGCGTGTCGTGGATTCCATAATGCTTTGGATGCTAGCACGGCCTTCCGCTGGCGGAAAGGTGCCCTTCACCTGCCCAGTGGGTGGGAGTAAACGGCGCGGCCATCCCCAGTTCTCGACTGCTGCGTTTCGGATCGTAGCAGACGAGGTCACGAGGCTGTGGTTCAGGGCTTCAAACTTGAAACTGAAAGCTTCGAACTCCCTCTCCGCCGCGTGGGGGCACGCGGCCTACAAACTGGCTCTGGGACCTGGCGACCGGGAACTCCCCTCCTGCGCTTCCTCCCACGTGACCCCGAAGCGCGCGAGGTACTTCCCGAGGCGATCGGCGTCATTGGCGTGCTTGCGTCCCTCGCGGGTCACACGGAAGAGGACGCGTCCGGCATCCGACATCGTCCGCGAGGACCGGCAGACGCGAAGGACATATCCGAGCTGGACCTGGTCGAATGGATCCAGCTGGGCGACACGCTCGTCGCCGAGCACCTCCTGGAGCAGGTCGGCATCGGGGGTGCCGGTGCCCGTGCCGGATTCCCCACGATCCGCCCACGCCAGTCGCAGTCGCCCGATCTCCTCTTCCATCGTCTCGCGACTGATGCGGCCGCCCTGCGCGAGGGTGGCCATGCGGGTGACGGCGGCGTTGAGGTCGCGGAAGTTCGCCCGCCACGGCGCTTCGGGACCGTGGGCAAACTTGAGGAAGGCCTCGCGCACCTCGCGGCTCATGGTGACGCGGGTGCCCTGACGGCGCGCGAACTGTTCGAGTTCGTAATCGAGGTTCGGACCGATGTCCTCGGCACGATCGCGCAGGCCGGGAAGCCGGAAGGTCCAGAGGTTGAGACGGGCCAGGAGATCCTCGCGGAAACGACCCTCGGCGACACGATCGTGCAGGTCGCGGTTAGTGCCGGTGATGAGCTGGAAGTCGCTCTTCACCTCGCGATCGCCACCGAACGGCAGGAAGCGCTTGTCCTCCAGCGCGCGCAACAGCATGGCCTGTTCGTCGAGGCCGAGCTCGCCCACCTCGTCGAGGAACAGCAGTCCGCCATCGGCCGACCGCAGCAAGCCGGGCCGGTCCTTCAAGGCGCCGGTGAACGCCCCCTTCACATGACCGAACAGGGCGCTCATCGCGGCGTCGCCACGGAGGGTCGCACAGTTCACCTCCACGAAGCTCCCGCCGATCTGGTGCCGGGCCTTCTTGAGCTCGTAGACCTTCCGCGCCAGTTGCGATTTGCCCGCACCGGTGGGTCCCATCAACAGCACCGGCTCCTTCGAATGCACGGCGACGTGCTCGATCTGCTCGATGAGTCGGTTGAACTGCGCGTTGCGCGTGTCGATACCGCTCTTGAGGAGCGACCGCGCTTCCGTGGCCTCCTTCTGGAACCGCGCCGCGATGCGGTCGTACCGGCCGAGGTCGAGGTCGATGATGCTGTAGAGGCCCTCGGCGGAGCGGGTCTTGCGGTCCTTGGGGGACGTCTGGATGAGGCGCGCGGGGAAGTGCCGGCTTTCCGTCAGGAGGAAGAGGCAGATCTGCTGCACGTGCGTGCCCGTGGTGATGTGCACCAGGTAATCCTCCGTGTCCGGATCGAAGGGATACGACCGGGCGAACTCATGGAGCGTGGCGAAGACCTCCTCGAAGTCCCACGGATCGCGCAGGGCCTGCGCGTGGAGTCGGGTCGAGGTGCCGGGCGAAACCCGGCCGATGTCGGCGGCGACGCATCGGGCGATGTCGGTGTGTTCGCCCTGGTGCAGGATCTCGACACGGCTGACCTCGAGGTCGTCGTGCTGACAGAGCGAAACCGTCGGCCGCCACTTCTGCCAGCGTTCGTCACGGAATCCGGAGTCGAGGATGCTGCCGAGGATGCCCAGGATGACGGTCTTCTTGGTCTTCATCGCTTATCGGCGTTGAGTCTCGCCAATGGTCGATGAATGGCGAGTGCGAAGTCCAGGGGGCATCCGAGGCCAACTTTGTTCCCATGCACTTGTACTTCAATTATTTAGGAATATCCAAAAGCGCCCCGTTCCAACTTGGCACGCCCGTTGCGTTCCTGAATGGCACAACGAACGAAAGGAACGCCCATGGCGAACAAATACATCTTCCGCTCCCTCGCAGGATCCCCGCCCCCGGCGGACACCTTGAACGAGGCCGGCGGAAAGGCCTTCGCCCTCCCGCCGCGGCAGGCGCTTGCGCAGTACGCGGTGACCGGTTGCCTCAACGGGACCTTCTACGCGTCGGCGGAAACCCAGCTGGAACGCGGGCGGCACTCTACGGGTGGCTGCTCGGGCGGCCGCATGACGCGGCGGCACTGCCGGAGTGCGTGAAGGCCTACGAGGCCTACAAGGCGGGAGCATCGAAGGAGGTTCCGGATGTCCCGTTCCAGATGCTGACGGCGCTCAACCTCGGGACACCCGAGTGGACGGCGATCGCGCGGAATGCCGGGTGGCAGATGACGCGGATGAACCTCAATACCTTCGCGCGGCACGGTGTGTTCGGGGACCGGAACGTCACCCGGCAGATTGCGAACCGCCTGCGCGATGCCTCGCTGATCCGGAGGGCGCGAGTCTTCCCGTACCAGTTGATGGTGGCCTACCAGAGCGCCGACTCGAAGGTTCCGGAGGAAGTCCGCAACGCGCTCCAGGACGCGATGGAGATCGCCCTGGAAAATGTGCCCGCGGTTGCTGGCGAGATCGTGGTCTGCCCGGACGTGTCCGGGTCGATGCAATCGCCGGTCACCGGCGAGCGAAAGGGATCGACGACCGCCGTCACCTGCCTGCAGGCGGCGGCCCTGGTAGCCGCGGCCTTGCTGCGGAAGAACAGCTCGGCGCAAGTCCTGCCGTTCTCCGATGACGTCGTCCGCGTCTCGCTGAATCCGAAGGATTCGGTGATGACGAATGCGGCGAAACTCGCAGCGCTGCCGAGTGGCGGGACGAACTGCAGCGCACCGCTCGTCGACCTGAATTTGCGTCGGGTGACCGCCGACCTGGTCGTGATGGTCTCCGACAACCAGAGCTGGGTCGATGACCCGGCCGGAGGCCGGAGCACGGCGACGATGGCCGAGTGGGAACACTTCCGTCGGCGCAATCCGCGAGCACGCCTCGTCCTCCTGGACCTCGCCCCGTATGGGACGACCCAGGCGGCCGAGCGACAGGACATCCTGAATGTCGGCGGATTCTCCGACGCCGTCTTTGACATCATCGCGCGGTTCGCCCGCGGTGAACTGAGCGCCGACCACTGGATCGGTGAGATCGAATCGATGGCCGTCTGACGGCCATGTCCCAGGTCGGCGGGGCGCTGCCCCGCCGGCCAGGACCCAACGGATTTCGGGCCGAATGCCGTCGTGACTACATTCAAACCTGTCCGTCACGACAACACCTGGTCGGCCCGTCTCCGGGACCTTTCCCGATTTTCCGGGGCGAATGCCTGGGAAACTACACGTCACGCTGTGGATGCCGGTTCGAGTCCGGCCGCGTCGGTGCAAACCGGCGCGTAGCTCAATGGAAGAGCACTGCAAGTGTTTCCCGAATCCTTGTCGCCCCGGATTCCCATTTGTGACGAATGCTGAAGGAACTACATCGCTGTCAACGACGTGGTCGCGGGTTCGAGTCCCGCCTCCGGCTCCAGATGCCGGGGTAGCTCAGGGGTAGAGCACGGAAACGTTCCTTCCCTTTGGTCGTCACAAATCCTTTCCCAGGCCCGTGGGGATGGAAAACCGGCAGTGGAGCGCGGGCTCGTATGTGGCTAGGATTGCGGCATGTGGAACCACCGGTTGGCAGCGGTTGTGATGCTGGCGGCGGCGTTGTGCCTGCAGGCCCTCGCACAGACGTCGACGAACACCCTGCGCGTCCGCGTCGTCGCGGCGAACCTGACGTCCAGCAACGACCAGAGCTATTCGCCGAGCAACGGCAACCACTCCAATCCCGAGGGAGCGGGCGCACGCATCCTGAAGGGATTGAAGCCGGACATCGTGTTGATCCAGGAGTTCAACTGCACGATCCAGCTCTCGCAGTGGATCTCGGAGACCTTCGGGCCAGGTTATACCTATTACCGCGAGCCCGGCCCCGGCATTCCGAACGGGATCATCACGCGATTCACCATCGCGGAGTCCGGCGAGTGGGATGACGAGACCCAGCGCAACCGCGACTTCGCGTGGGCGCGGATCCGCCTGCCGAACGGTCGCGACCTGTGGGCCATCAGCGTCCACCTGAAGGCCGGCACCAGCGAAGGCATCCGACGGCAGGAAGCGGTGGCGCTGGTGAAGTTCATGCAGGGACGCATTCCGAAGGCGGACCCGGTCGTCCTGGGCGGCGACTTCAACACGTCCACCCGGGACGAAGCCTGCATCCGCGTGCTCTCGCAGGTGTTCGACACCACGGGCGACCCGCCCATCGACCAGCACGGCCAGGACGGGACGAACGCCTCGCGGCGCAAGCCCTACGACTGGGTGCTGGCCGACGCGGAATTGCAGCGCTGGATGACGCCCGTCGAGATCGGTGGCGACCGCTTCGATCGCGGACTGGTGGTGGACACGCGGGTGTTCCGTCCGATCGCGGCTATCGCGCCAGCGAAGGGCGCGGACAGCGGCGTGCCCAACATGCAGCACATGGCGGTCGTGAAGGATTTCCTCATCCCTCCGCGATGAAACGGACCGCTTCGTCGGGGTCATCGGTGACGTGGACGCAGCGATCGAAGTCGGCGGGCTTGAAGAGCGATTTCAACACCGGCAGCACAGGCAGGGTCTGGGTCCAGTACTCGACACCGAAGAAGACCATCGGACTGAATCCGCCGAAGGAGCGGTAGTAGTTCTGGGCCCCGTCCTGGAAGATCTCCTGGAGGGTTCCGGCACGGCCGGGGGTGAAGATGATGCCCGCGGTGGCGATCTCGAGGAGTCCATCCTCGCGGACGCTGTTCTGGAAATACTTCGCGATGTCCGTGGCAAACGGGGTCGTGGGCTCGAACCCGTAATGCCATGTGGGCACGGCCAGGCTCCGGACGCCGTGTTCCCAAGTCGAGGCCACCTCCCACGCCGGAGCGAACCATTGGTGCGCCTGTTTCACGAGATCCCCGTCCACCAGGACACCCATCTCCGCGAGCACCGCGATGTGCCGCATGTCGGGAAGCGTCGCCTGTCGGGCCAACGTTCCAATGGCCGCGTCCAGTGCGGCGACAGGTTCGGTGGAGGTCAGCGCTCCGAGGTGACCGGCTTCCATGGCGCCCGGCCCGCCGCCGGTGGCGACCATCAGGCCTGATTGCGCCAGGCCGCGACCCATCAGGCAGACGTTCCGGTAATCGGCGCTGTCCCGCTTCATCTTGTGGCCGCCCATGATCGCGGCCACGCGTTGCTTCGCGATGACGTCGTTGCGCAGTTGGGTGATGCCGTTGTCGTGCATCGCGCGGGTCATGGCCACGTAGGGATCCCGCGTCGCGCCCGATTCGGTTCCGATATAGTGCCGGTAGATCTCGAAGTCGGTGGTGGTGGCGAAGGTGTTGTGATCCGCGGGATCGAAGCGGCCGAACAGTTCCATCGGCGAATAGAGGGATCGCCGGATCGGAACGAACGGGAGGGTGAAGGTGCTCACGGGGGGGAGTTGGAAGTTTTCAGTTTCAAGATTCAAGCCATCTACCTGCGACCGGGCTTCGAACTTGAATCTTCAAACTTCAAACTCTCCCGCCTACTTCGACCCGAGGGCGGAGGCCATGGTGAAGATGGGCAGGAGCAGGCCGAGGGCGAGGAACCCAATGGCGGCAGCCACGGCACAGAGGATCACGGGTTCGATCAGGCGCACCGCCTGGTCCACCTGACGGTTGGTCCGGCGTTCGACCGTGTCGGCGATCTGCACGAGGACCTCGTGGAGTTTGTTGGATTCCTCCGCCACGGTGATCATCGCGAGGATCTGTTCCGGGATGAACCCGCCCACGGCCAATGGTTCCGACAACCGCTTGCCATCCCGCACGGACTCGGTCGCCTCGGCGATGCGATCGGCAAGGATGTGGGATCCGGTGGCGTCCTTCGAAATCCGGAGGGCGTGCAGGAGCGGGACGCCGTTGGCCAGCATGGTGCCGAGGATCCGGCAGAAGCGGGTGATGGCGAGGAGTCGCAGGGCGGATCCGACCACGGGGATCTTGAGCTGCCATTCCTCGAGGACACGACGGTGTTTCTCGTTGTGGAGGGCGGTCCAGAGGCCGAAGCCGGCGGCGGCCAAGAACGGGAGCACCAGGTACCAGTAATTGCGCAGGGCCCACGACGCGCCGAAGAGGAGTTCGGACGGCAACGGCTTCTTGGTCGCCGCGAGCAGGGGCTCGAACTTGGGCACGAAGAAGACGAGCGCGGCCACCATCACCACGGTGCCAAGGGTGGCCAACAGCGCCGGATAGATCAGCGCGCCCATCACCTTCGAGCGCAGCTCCTCGAATCGCTCGATGAATCCGGAGAGCGACCGCAGCACGTCCTCGAGGAAGGCGGCCCGTTCGCCCGCCTGGATCATGGCCGTGTGCAGCACCGGGAACACCTCGGGATACTGCTTCAGGGTGTCGGTCAGGTTCTGGCCCTCGGCGACGGACGCCCGGATCTCGCGGAGCAGTTCCTTGAGCGACGGATTCACCGTCGACTTGATCAGGGAATCCAGCGAACGCAGGAGAGGCACGCCGGAGCCCAGCAGATCGGCCAACTGGGAGTACAACATGCCGAGGTCGGCGGCCTTCACCCGACGCGTCTTCGGCTTGCCGTCGGTCGTGCTGGCGTCGCCCTTGACGGAGATCGGGTACAGACGTTTCTCCGCGAGGATGCGCAGGGCCGCGGCCTGCGAGTCCGCCTCGAGTGTCCCGGTGGTCTGGGCACCCGCTTCGGAGAGGGCATTGTACGTGAACCGCGGCATCGTTCAGGGGGTTGGCTGGGAGCGGTGCCGTTGCCTAGTGCGCGGTGCAGAGCACGACTTCATCCGGTGTGGTGAACCCTTCGCGCGTCTTGAGCCATCCGTCCTCGCGCAGGAGCCGGAGACCGGAAGGCCGGCCGGCAGCGATGATCTGGTGGGCGGGGGCCCGGGCTATGATCAGCTCGGAAATGGCGTTGTTGGTGACCAGCAGTTCGTAGAGACCGGTCCGGCCGCGGTAACCCGTGTTGCGGCAGTTCGGGCATCCGGTGCCCCGCGCCAGCTGGGCGTCGGGGGCGAGTTCGAAATCGTGGGGAAGGTTGGCGCGGTCGGGCTGGTACCAGACCTTGCACTTCGGGCAGACGCGGCGCACAAGGCGTTGCGCCATCGCGCCGATCATGGTCGAGGCCACGAGGAAGGGTTCGACGCCCATCTCGCAGAGACGCATGGGAGCGGAGGCGGCGTCGTTGGTGTGGAGGGTGGACAGCACGAGGTGACCCGTCATGGCGGCCTGGGTGGCGGCCGAGGCGGTTTCCAGGTCGCGGATTTCGCCGATCATCACGACGTCGGGATCGTGACGCAGGATGGCCCGCAGTCCCTTCTCGAAGGTCATCCCGACCTGGTGGTTCACCGGAATCTGGTTCACGCCGCCGAGGTTGTATTCGACGGGGTCCTCGACGGTGATGACCTTGAGTTCGGGGCCGACGATGGCGTTGAGCGCAGCGTAGAGCGTGGTGGTCTTGCCGGAACCGGTGGGGCCGGTGACGAGGAAGATCCCGTGCGGACGATCGATCAGGCCCTTGAACACGGCGTAGGTGCCGTCATCCATGCCGAGCTGTTGCAGCGTGAAGAGGACGTTCGACTTGTCGAGGAGACGCATGACCACGCCCTCGCCGAACAGCATGGGAATGACGGAGACGCGGACGTCGACCTGCCGGCCGCCCACCTGGAACTTGATGCGTCCGTCCTGTGGGATGCGCCGCTCGGCGATGTTGAGGTTCGCGAGGATCTTGATGCGCGAGATGATGGCCGCGGAATAGCGGTGCATCTGCGGCGGCACCGGCGATTCCTGCAACACGCCATCGATGCGGTACCGGATGGAGATGTGGTGCTCGTACGGCTCGATGTGGATGTCGGAGGCGCGCTCGGAGACCGCTTCGAGGATGATCTCGTTGACGAGCTTGATGACGGACGCCTCCTGCGCAGCCTCGAGCAGGTCCTCGCCGGCCTCCAGGCCGGAGCTGGCCTCGGGGCCTTCGTCCGTTCCGGCCATCTCGTCGAGGGTGTCGCCGCCCAGGCCGAAGTGGGACTTGATGATCTTCTCGATGTCATCGCGCGGCGCGAGGACGGGCTGGATGGCGAGGCCGGTGGTGAGGCGGAGCTCGTCGAAGGAGTAGAGGTCGAAGGCGTCGGAGGTGGCGACGTTGAGGGTGCCGTTGGTCCGCGAGACGGGGATGAGGCGCTTGCGGTAGACGACCTTCGACGGCAGGGAACGGAGGGTCTCGGGATCGATGGTGATGTCCGTCAGGTCCACGACCGGCAGGTCGAGGTGTTCGGCCATGAGGGTCAGGAGCTGGCGTTCCGAGAGGACGCCAAGCTGGATGAGGGCACGGTCGAGGCGGAGGCCCTCGGCGCGTTGCAGCGCCTGGGCTTCCTCGAGTTGTTCCGCGGTCACCAGGCCGCGGCGGAGGAGGATCTGGGCAATGCTCATGGCGGACAGTCTTTCACGGGTTCACGGTTCCGTTCCGGTTGGAGCGTCCATGCCTGCCGGGTATTCGGGCGATTTCCGGTTCTTCCTTGGCCTAGAGGGTGGGTTCGTCCGCGTTGAAGAGGTACTGGAGATCGTCGATCGAGAGCGCCTGCGAGAAGCGCTCCTCCCCGAGGATGTCGATGGCGAGGGCCGACTTCTGCTTCTGGAGTTCCCGGATCTTCTCCTCGATCGAGCCCTTCACCAGCAGGCGGTACGCGATCACGGTGTTCTTCTGGCCGATACGGTGGGTCCGGTCGATGGCCTGCGATTCGACGGCGGGGTTCCACCACGGGTCGAACAGCACGACGTACGAGGCGGAGGTCAGGTTGAGGCCGAATCCGCCGGCCTTGAGCGAGATGAGGAAGACCGCCGCGCCCTCGAAGGCGTTGAAGGCTTCCACCAGCGGTCCGCGATCCTCGGTGTCGCCCGCGAGGTAGAAGTCGGTCCACTTCCGTTCCCGGATCTCGGCCTGCAGCAGGTCCAGCATGGTGACGAACTGCGAGAAGATCAGGACCTTGTTGCCCTCCTCCATCAGCGGTTCGAGGACGTCCATGAGGGACTCGACCTTGGCGGAGGGCTGCTTGAGCTGCCGTTTGTCGACCAGCGCCGGGTGACAGCAGATCTGCCGCAACCGCAGCAGGGAGGTCAGGAAGTGGAACCGCAACTGGTCGAGGTCGGCGCTCGTCTTGACCTTCAGCAGGAGCGTCCGCGCCTTCTTGTACTCGGCGCGGTAGAGGTCGCGCTGCACGCCCTCGAGTTCGCAGATCAGGTCTTCCTCGATCCGCGGCGGCAGGTCCTGCGCGACCTGACTCTTGGTGCGCCGTAGGAGGAACGGTCGAACCCGGGCCGACAACCGCTGCCGAGCAAAACCATCCGCGGTCTTCCCGAAGGTCTTCTGGAACACCGCGCGCGCACCGAGCGCCCCCGGCATGGCAAAGGCCAGGATGGACCAGAGGTCCAGGAGCTTGTTCTCGATGGGCGTGCCCGTGAGCGCCAGCCGATGGCAGGCCTTCAACGAACGCGCCGCCTGCGCCGTCTGCGAATCCGGGTTCTTGATCGCCTGCGCCTCGTCGATGATCAGCGCCAGCCACGGCTGGTTCGCCAGCTGGTCCTGCAGGTTGCGCAGGTGCGCGAAGTTCAGCACCAACGCGTCGCAATCCGCCAACGTCGCCGCGAATTCTGTCGCCGGCTGCCCCTGCCACACGGCCACGCGCAGGTTCGGCAGGAACCGCGTTGCCTCCGCACGCCAGTTCGGGGCGACGCTCTTCGGACACACGATCAGGATCCGCGAAGGAGCCACGCCGCCTTCGGCCGTCGGCGCCGGTGCCGGACGCGTCCGGAGCCACGCGATCCAGGTCAGGGTCTGGACGGTCTTGCCGAGGCCCATGTCATCGGCGAGCACGCCGCCAAAGTTGTTCTCGGCGAGGTACGCGAGGAAGTGGAAGCCCTCGAGCTGGTACGGCCGGAGCGAGACGTTCACGCCTTCGGGAATCGGCGGCGTGACGCGGGTCTTGATCTCGGACGCCCGCAACCGGATCTGCTCCGCCTGCGCCTCCGGCAGCAGCTTGCGCGTGGCTTCGTCCGACAGCTGCAACGCGTGCAACCGCTGCGGCTCGTGGGTCAGTTCGAGCGGATTGAGGCCGATGTGGGCGAGTTGCTCGGTGTCTTCCGGCGAGAGGTTGATCACCGCCCGCCGCCAGCCCTTGTCCCCCAGCCGCACATAACCGCCGCGGGCGCCCAGCAGGAGGTTCAGTTCCTCCTTGGTGAGGTCGGTGTTCTGCGCCGAGACCTCCACCGAGAGGTCGAACCAGTCGACATCCGTGGAGGTCGCCTTGAGCGTGACCTGCGCCTGCACCGGATCCGCGAGGATCGTCTTCAGCAGGTCGGGAAGGTCCACCACCACCGAAGGCGCAAGCCCGCGGTACCACGTGGCGAACACCTCCGGGAACCCCCGCGTGATGCGCATCGTGAATCCGTCCGCCGAATCATCCCAACGCGCCCCGAGCGGATGCAGCACCGAGACCGGGTTCAGGATCTGGTCGCGATTGTAGAGCGTGATCCGCGTCGCCTTCGACGGACGCCCCTTCGGATGGATCCACATCTGCTGCTTGAAGGCATCGACGGTCTGGTTGCTCGCCGTGCGGGCACTCGCACGGATCGTCAGGCGATCGATGGGCTTGTAGGCCGTGTCCGGCGACGCCACGTCGAAGTGCAGGTGCAGATGCAGCGGCAGGATCTCCGTCAGCTCGCGGAGCGATTCCGGGAGCGCGACACCCAGCCGGTTCAGCAAGCGGATGCCCGCTTCGGATTCAATCGCCTTGGCGGGCACCAGCGTCGCGCCCTCGGCGCGCAGGGCGTCCGGGATGGGTGGCAGCCTGAAGATGGTCGTGGCCGAAATGCCGAACGCCGGCGGTCCCTTGAGCAGGGCGAAGAGCCCGGTCGGCACGGAGCCGTCGGCCTGGACCAGCGTGAACCGGTAGTGGGGGCTGCCTTCCGAGGGCGGGCGCATGTCCCAACGGAGGGGTTCCGGAGCGAAGGTGTAGGGTTCGTGATCCTCGGTGAGGATCCGGGAACGCAGCCCCTCACGGGCGAGGAACTGGGCGAGGAGTCGCTGGAAGTTGAAGGCCCCCTGGTAGGTCAGCTCGAAGTCGAAGCTGTTGTCGATCTCGCGCGCCAGCGGGTCCCACATCGGGGCAGCCTCGGGCAAGGGAGCGAAGGCGTTGTCGTCGAAGTAATCGTCCACCAACCCGCTCAGGGCGCTCTTCTTGACGGTGGCCCATTCCGGCTCCTGGGAGGTCCAGACTTCCACCTTGGGCGCCTTCGGCGTGAGCACCAGCCGGATATCCAGCGAATACCCCGGGCCTGCCTCGGCCTTGAGATTCGGGTCCAGGCTGCGCTCGGCTTCCTCCAGGCGTCTGACCCAGGCGTTGATGTCCGCCTTTTCCCACGCCGCCAGCCACTCCTTGGGCGGTGGCGATTGCTCGGCAACCCGCTCCATGAACGGCGGAATCGCCAGGCCGCGCATGCGGGCCTGCCGCGCCATGGCGTGCCAGTACAACAGGGGCTCCGACGGGAACGTCGGCCACGCATCAATCGTGTGGTATCCGTGGCTGCCCGTCAGCGTGCCGCCGGACTCCGTGACCACCATGATGTCGTGCGAGGTCGCGGAACCCGTGGAGACCGCTCGCAGGTATCCCGCCTCGACCCGATGGAGATAGGCCATCTCGGAGGCCAGCAGTCCGCGCCCGAGGATCGAGGTCACCTTCTGGGTGATGCCGACGGTCTTCGCCCGCGCGGCTTGCGCCGCCTGTTTCGAAGGCCGCCCCACGGTGGCCACCGCCCCGCCGCCCTCGGCCAGGAGACTGTCGGCTGCCGCGGCGCAGTGGATGCAGTTCATCCCCACGTCGCACGTGCAGGTTCCTTCCCAGACATCCGCCGAGACGCGTTCCAGGGAGACGGTGACCGGCGGCTTGCCGCCGATGAGGACGCGAAGGACGTCCTCGGGGAGGCGGCGCCGGGGATCGTGCTCGATCCGGACCTTCGCCCGTTCCGCCTTCGAATACATCGTCAGCGCACGGCTGTAGAGGGACAGCCCCTGACGTTCGGCAAGCGTGAGGCGGATGGCGACGTCGGGCATGGCTCAAAAAGGCTTCAAGGGCGGTGCCACCAGGCGCGCCCGGGCTTCGCGAACCCGTTCCACGGCACCCGCCACCGTTTCACCAGTGGTCGTCAGGTGGCCCATCTTGCGGCCGCGCCGCGGGTCGGTCTTGCCGTACAGGTGGAGCCGGATGCCGGGATCCGACAACGCCGCGCGCCACTCCGGAACCCCGCCGGCGTCGATCCAGACATCCCCTAGCAGGTTGGACATCGCCGCCGGGGACCGCAATTCGGTCGAGCCAAGCGGCAGGCCGCAGATCGCGCGCACCTGCTGCTCGAACTGGCTCGTCACGCAGGCGTCGATGGTCAGGTGACCCGAGTTGTGCGTCCGCGGGGCGAGTTCATTCACGACGATGCGGCCGTCCCGGGTGACGAACATCTCCACCGTCAGCAAGCCCACGACCTTCAGGGCTTCGAGGATGCCGCGCGCGAGTTCCTCCGCTTCCCGGGCCAGCCCGGCGGGAATCGCCGCCGGGGCGAAGGTGACGTCGAGGATGTGATGGTGGTGGGTGTTCTCGAAGACCGGAAAGGCCTTGAAGGAACCATCGAGCGTGCGCGCCGCCACCACGCTGACCTCCTTCTCGAAATCGACGAAGGCCTCGTAGATGCCTTCCGCCCCGCGCAGCATCGCGTACGCCGCCGGCAGCGCGTCCGTCGACCGGATCATCTGCTGGCCCTTGCCGTCGTAACCGAAGCTCGCCGTCTTCAGGACCCCCGGGATGCCCAGCGCCGCCGTGGCCTGGATCAGGTCTTCTTCCGAACGGATCGCCCGGAACGGCGTGACCGGGAATCCGCCTTCCCGCAGGAACGTCTTCTCCCGAAGCCGCTGCTGGGTCACGTGCAGCACGTGTCCGTCCGGCCGGACCCGCGTCACCTCGGCCGCCGCGACCGACGTCGCCGAGGGCACGTTCTCGAACTCGAAGGTCACCACGTCGACGCCGCGTGCGAACTCCCGCACCTGATCCAGGTCGAGGTAGGACGCCACGACCTCGCGATCCGCGACCGCACCGGCCGGAGAATCGGCATCCGGCGAATACACGTGGACCCGATAGCCCAGCGTGCGCGCCGCAATGGCCAGCATGCGGCCAAGTTGGCCGCTGCCGAGGATCCCGATGGTGGCACCGGGCAGGATGGGGGAGGAATCCGCCATGAACGGCCGACGATGGAGGGCAGGAAGGGGGCGTTGGAAGATTGAAGTTTTGGAAGGAGAGGCCAGTGGCCGGAGCCGGGGACTGGTTTCTGGCCAGTGGGAACTCCCTCTGGAGGCTGGGTGCCCCCACCCGGCGGATGATGGTTCTACGCCGGAGGCGTTGAAGCGTGTAGCCCGGGGTCGCGAAGCGCACCCCGGGTCCATGGGGAATGGATTGGATACCCCCTGCCGGGGTTGGTTCCCCATCACGGACCGGTGCCCCGGGGTTGCTTCGCACCCCGGGCTATTGGCTTCAACGCCTCCGGCGTGGGGGAGACAGGCGATTCCACTGAAAGGCTGGTGCCCGCACCCGGCGCGCTCGCCATCCGCCGCGTGAGGGCATGCGACCTACAGTCGGGACCATGACCGTCGCCCACCCGTCTTCGCCGTTGCCCGGACGGTTCAAACCCGGTTGCCTTGCGGGGTCATGCCCGAGCCCGTGAAGGCCCATTCCGAACTCCTCGACAAGCTGCGCGACCAAATCGCGCGGCAACAGGTGATCGTCGTCGTGGGATGCGGGGTCTCCATCCAGGCCACCGGGAATGCTGAAGCCGCTTCGTGGAAGGGGTTGCTGAAGTCGGGAATCCGGCGGTGCCGGCAACAGGACGTCACCCTCGACGACCGATGGGAACGTCGTGCACTCGAGCAACTGGAGTCCCCGGATAGCGACGAGTTCCTCGGAGTAGCCACGAAAGTCGCACGAAGGCTGGGGAAGGCACCCGGTGCACTTGCCGAATGGCTCCAGGAAACCGTTGGATCCCTGAAGCCCACCAACCCAGCCGTGATCGAAGCCCTGCATGCGCTCGAGTGCCCGATCTGGACGACCAACTACGATGGTCTGCTCAGTACCGCCGACCTTCCGCCTGTCACCTGGACCTGCGCCGGTTGCAGGACCAGGTGTCGCGGCGTGGTGCGCGGCGGCTCCTGGAGCAACGGCGCCAGGGGGTGCCGCTTCGCGGTCGATCCCGGCAACCGCGGAATCTACCTGGGTTTCCGGCTCGCCTCCGATGAAGCCAACCAGAGACCCGAGTGAGCGGAGCGTCGGCCGGGGATCGGGCGACGCGAGGGACGAGCCCAAGCCGGGCTCCCGACGTCGCGGAGCGATCGAGTTGATTTTGATGGGAACCGATGGTCTGGGGAGAGGTGAAGCGGTTCCCCAGGGATGGGCGCGGGTAGGAGTCAGAACCCGGGAAGGATGCGAAGGCAGGTTGACCGTGTGATAGCGCCGGTGCTATCAGTCTCCTGTGGATCGGATCGTCGTGGATACCAACGTGCTGGTTGCAGCGCTGCTGAGTGGGTCCGGTTCCAGTGCCGGTCGTGAAGTTTTGCGGCTATGCATGCAGCGGCAGTGCCAACCGATCCTTGGCGAGAAGCTGTTCCTCGAGTACTGCGACGTGATTCGGCGGCCGTTGATGCAACGTTCGATGCTCTCGACGAAGGAAAGGGAAGAATTGGTGGAGGCGTTTGTCTCGGTTTGCGAATGGACACCTGTGTTCTTCCTTTGGCGGCCAAACCTGATTGATGAGGGGGATAATCACTTGGTCGAAGTCGGGATGGCGGGAATGGCGGATTGCATTGTGACGCAGAACACCCGTGATTTTCAGGGCGGCGACTTGAGGTTTCCACAGATCCGTATCGAGTCACCGGCAACGTACGTGAAACGATGGAGGAAGCATCATGGCGACGATGACGATTCGAATTCCTGACGCGAAGCACGAGCGATTGCGTCGGCTGGCTGAGCTTCACGGAACCAGCCTGAACAAGCTGGTGGAGGAATGGGCCAACGTGGCGCTGGCCCAGCACGACGCCGAGGCGCGCTTCCGAGCCATGGCGGCCCGAGGTAATGCCAAGCGGGGACTCGAACTTCTCAGCAAGCTCGACCAAGCCTTTGCTGGAAAGGGGCGGTGAGGGGACGGTGACCCGGGGTTGTTTCGCACCCCGGGCTATTGGCTTCGACGCCTCCGGCGTGGGGGAGGCCGGGCCCTTGATGGCCGCGTGCTTCACGCGGCGGGGGCAAGCAGTTCAAAGTTTTCAGGTTCAAGATTCAAGTGGAGGCGCAGCGCCGGGTGAGGGCACCCGGCCTTCACCGGGAGTTCTGGGAACTGGCGTCAGAGAACTGGGAACTCCTCAACCTCAGCCTCGTGACCTCGTCTGCTACCCACCTGGCATCTGGGAACTGGGAACTTGAATCTCCGTTCTCCATCGCAATCCTCAGGCGTGGACAAGGATCAGGTAGCGGCGGTGATGACGGAGATCGGGACCCTTCTGGAATTGAAGGGGGAGAACCCATTCAAGACGCGGGCCTATCACAATGCGGCGCGCACCCTGGAGGGGCTCAACGAACCGCTGGCACGCCTGGTGGCCGAGAAGCGGCTGGGCGAGTTGAAGGGCATCGGCGAGGCGTTGCAGGAGAAGATCACGACGCTCGTGACCACGGGACGCCTACCTTACCACGAGGAATTGAAGGCCTCGCTCCCACCCGGGTTGCTGGGGTTGCTCGAACTTCAGGGCGTGGGTCCCAAGAAGGTGAAGAAGATGTACGACGAGCTCGGGGTCGACTCGCTCGAAAGCTTGGAGGCGGCCTGCAAGGACGGGCGCGTGGCCGCCCTCGACGGCTTCGGGGAGAAGTCGCAGGCCAAGATCATCGAGGCGATCGCCTTCCGACGGCAGTTCGCGTCGAGGCACCTGCTGGTGGACGCGTTGCAGGTCGCGGAACCGATCCTCGAAGCCTTGCGGGAACATCCGGATGTCACCCGGTGCAGCACGGCAGGAAGCCTGCGGCGGTGGAAGGAAGTCATCGGCGACATCGATTTCGTGGTGTCTTCGCGGCAGCCGGCGGCGGTCCTCGACTTCTTCACGACCCTGCCCGGCATCCAGAACGTGCTGGGTCGCGGCGACACCAAGGCGAGCGTCATCCTCGGCGACGGCATCCAGGCGGACCTGCGCGTGGTAGCGGATGCCGAGTTCGCGTATGCGCTGGCTTACTTCACCGGATCCAAGGAGCACAACATCGTCATGCGCCATCGGGCGATCGCACGCGGACTGCGGTTGAATGAATACGGGTTGTTCCGGTCGCAGGAGGAAACCCGGGATCCCGCGCTGCGGGTGGAGTGCCGGACCGAGGAGGAAATCTTCGAGGCACTCGGCCTGACCTACGTCCCGCCGGAACTGCGCGAGGACCACGGGGAGTTCGCCGCCGCGGAAAAGTCCGCCCTTCCGCGCCTGCTCGAATGGACGAGCTGAAGGGGTCGCTGCACAACCACTCCGACTGGAGCGACGGGCGGAACACCATCGACGACATCGTGGCCCATGCGCGGTCGCTGGGGTTGGCGTACTGGGCGTTGACCGACCATTCCCGGGCGTCCTTCCAGGCGAACGGCCTCGACGAAGGCCGGATCCAGCGGCAGCTCAAGGTCGTGGCCGAAGTCAACCAACGGCTGGCGGACGAAGGCGACGATTTCCGGCTCCTTTCCGGCATCGAGGTGGACGTGCTTCGCGACGGGCTGGATTTCTCCGATGAACTCCTCGCTCAACTTGACGTGGTCGTCGCGAGCCTGCACGTGCCGGCGAGTGACGAAGCCGAGAACACCCGCCGGCTGGTGCGGTCGGCGGAGAATCCGTGGGTGCACATGATCGGGCATCCGACCGGTCGGCTGCTGCTCAACCGCGACGCCTACAAGGTGGACCTCACCGCGGTGATCGATGCCTGCGGAGCGACGGGCACGTGGATCGAGCTGAATGGAAACCCATACCGGTTCGATCTGGACTGGCGGCTGTGGCCATACGCGAAGTCGAAGGGCGTGAAGTGCGTGGTGAACTGCGACGCGCACCGCCTGGAGCATTTCGCCTTCCTGCGCCTTGGAACCGGGATTGCACGGAAGGGATGGCTCACGAAGGGCGACGTGATCAACACGATGGATCTCGAGCGGCTGAAAGCGGCGTTGCGCGTGAAGCGCGACAAGGTCGGGGGTTGAACGGAAGGCCCTTGGAGGGCGCCGGGTCACTACGTCTGCAAGGGTCGGGGAGGCGATGTCCTCATCGCCGTGGGGAAAGGCTCTGGACGGGGCGACGGGGACGTCGCCACCCCGTTCATACGCGGGGAAATGTCAGGAGGCGGCCGACGCCTTCGACCGCAGTTCCGCGGCGTGACGTTCCGCGGCGGATCCGCCGCCGAGCATGCGCCCCAATTCGGCCACCTGCCCGGGGGCATCGAGCAGCAGGATGCGGGATTCGGTGCGGCCGGCCTGGACGTCCTTGGTCACGACGTAGTGCGCCGCGGCGTAGGCGGCCACAGGGGCGAGATGCGTGATGCACAGCACCTGATGGTTCCGGGCGATGCGCCGCATCTTGTCGCCCACGGCATGGGCGGTTTCGCCGCCGACATTGGCATCGACCTCGTCGAAGACCAGCACCGGGACCTCGTCCTCGGCGGCGAGCACGGTCTTGAGGGCGAGCATGACGCGAGCGAGTTCACCGGACGAGGCGATGGTCCGAAGGGGCCGGGCGGGTTCGCCGGGATTCGGCGCGAAGAGGAACTCGCACTGGTCGAAACCCGAGGGACCGGCGGACGCGGGCGTGTCGTGTCCCGTGGCGGGTCGGATGGCGGCCTCAAAACCGGCCTGCTTGAACCCGAGGGTGGCGAGTTCCTTCTCGACGGCCTTGGCGAGCTTGGGAGCGATCCGGCGCCGATCCGCGGTCAGCGCGGCAGCGGCCGTGACCATCCGGGCCTCGATCTCCGCGAGATCGCGCTGGATCCGCGAGAGTTCGGCATCGCGGCCTTCGAGGGAGTCCAGTTCGGCCTGGGCGCGCTCCCCGAACGCGATGATCTCCTCGACGCTGGAACCGTACTTGCGTCGGAGCGTCTGGATCAGGTCAAGGCGCTCCTGAAGCTGGACCAGGCGCTCGGGATCGAGTTCGACGTTGCCGGCGTACCGGCTCAGGTCGGACTGGAGATCGCGCAGGAGCGAGATGGCCTGTTCATGCTGTTCCGACAGGGAGGCGGCCTCGGAATCGAGTCGCGCGAGATCATGCAGCAGGCGACCCAGCGAACCCATGCGGGTGAGGAGCGCGTCGTCATCGTCGCCAAGGGCGTTGGCCGCGCCCTGGGCGAGTTCGAGGATGCGCGCGGCATTGGAGACGCGCTGGTATTCGGCGGCCAGGGATTCGTCCTCGCTGGGCTGAAGGCGTGCGGCGCGGATCTCGTGGGTCTGGAACCGGAGAAGGTCGAGCTGACGGGCGTAGGTCTGTTCGTCGACGACGAGCGCGGCCCGTTCGGCGACAAGCGCCGCGTGCTGCTGGTGAAGGGCGGCGAAGGCCTCGCGACGCGAGGCCAGTCCGCCGAACGCGTCCAAAATGGCCAGCTGGCGGGACGTCTGGAGCAACGACTGGTGTTCGTGCGGACCGTGCAGGTCGACCAGCAGGGTACCAAGACTGGCCAACGTCGCTAGGTTGGTGGGCGAACCGTTGATGAACTGGCGGTTGGTGCCCGACGCCGTGAACGAGCGTTTGAGCACCAGGGCATCCGCGTCGCACGGGTCGAGGCCCTGCTCGACCAGAAGGGCATCGATGGCCGGGCGCAGGGCGCCGACGTTGAACACCGCTTCCACGGAACAGAAGTCAGCGCCCGAGCGGATGGCACCGCGATCGGCGCGCTGTCCGAGAACCAGCTGGATGGCGCCCAGGATCACGGATTTCCCGGCACCCGTCTCGCCCGTGATGGCGTTGAACCCGGCCTGAAGCTCAAGGGTCAGGTCGGCGACGAGGGCCAGGTTCCGGATTCGAAGCGTTGTCAGCATAGGGGACCAGCAACTCCCCGTCTGGATCACTTCATCCCAACGTACACGCGGTGGACGTCGTCATGATCGTCGATCGCATTCAGGAATGAGACGACGTCGGCGCGGTCGGCCTCGCTGACCTCCGTGGGATTCTTGGCCACGTACCGGATCTCGGAAGCGACGATGTTCCACTTGGCGGCCTTGAGCCAATTGCTGGCGGTGGAGAGGTCCTTGACCTCGGTGAGGAACCGGGCGCCCTGCGAACCCTCAGGGATCTCGTCGGCTTCGAGGGGTTCGACATTCTGCGCACCGGCTTCAATGGCATCGGATTCGGGGTCGCGCGACTTGTCCGTGTGGGCGGCCTCCACGACGCCGAGGCGGTCGAAGAAGAAGCTCATGCTGCCCGGCTGGCCGAGCTGTCCGGCGAGGAAGAGGCGACGGATGTCGGGCGCGGTGCGGTTCCGGTTGTCCGTGAGGCACTCGACGATGACGGGGACCTTGTGGGGGGCGAAGCCTTCGTAGAACACGGTCTCGTACTCGATCTTTTCGTCGAGCAGACCGGCGCCCTTCTTGATGGCGCGATCGATGGTGTCGCGGTTGACGCTGGCCTTGCGGGCCTTCTCGACGGCGACATGGAGACGGGGGTTGCCGTCCGGTTCCGCGCCGCCGAGTTTCGCCGCGACCATTATTTCGCGGACGAGTTTCCCGACCATCTGACCCTTCTTCTGGGCGTTCGCTTCACGCCCCGCCTGCTTCCATTGAGCTCCCATGATGGGAGGAGCATGACCGAGGACCGGCCGGGAATGAAGCGTGGAGATTGGGCGGCTGTGGGAGGGCTCGGGGGGGCGATGTCCCCATCGCCATGGGGGCGAGGCCCTGGAAGGGGCGACGAGGACGTCGCCACCCCGTTCCCCGGGCGGGGCGGCGCCACGGATTTACAGACCCCTTACACACACCGGGGCGAGGCCATGCACACTGGGTGCATGAAGAAAACGTCCTCGATCCTTGCGGTTTCCCTGGCGGCACTGTTCCTGCCGGCCGCCCTACCCGTTCGTGCGCAGTCCCTCGTGTTACCGGGTCCGGCGGCCAACACCAACCTAACGCCCCGTGGAACCATCTCGGTCAACGGTACCGCGCAGGTCCTGGTGGTGCCCGATCAGGTGGAGCTCCCCATGCAGAACAACATCTCGATCGCCGGCGGCTCATCCGAGCCTTCCAGCGAAGCGTCCAACCAAACCTTCGCCCCCGGCCAGATCCGCATCTCCGCCGTGGTGCACGTCCAGTTCGAGACCCTTCCCGGAACGGGCAAATGAGGGGGGAAGTTTGAAGTTTGAAGATTCAAGTTTGAAGCCGCCTCCCCTTGAAGGCCGCGTGACCCCACGCGGCGGATGTGATCAACCACGCCGGGTGAGGGCACCCGGCCTTCAGACAAGGTTGCGCTTGAAGGCCGGGTGCCCTCACCCGGCGGAAATCCGATGGCGCCTTGAACGTAGCGGACGAGGTCACGAGGCGGTGGACCGGGATCTGGAATCTGGGATCTGGGATCTCTATCCACAGCCTCCTGCCGTCGTCTGCTACCATTGTAGCGGACGAGGTCACGAGGCGGTGGACC